>Ga0364915_10020_pt3 | contig 65556 bp, 66 predicted proteins | sample ExccelJu500001D4_3_FD_206958 | JGI IMG/M metagenome (GOLD analysis project Ga0364915, IMG submission 206958) | Enriched cells from Trout Bog Lake Hypolimnion, Wisconsin, USA - BchlTB.June25.5000.01.D4 | ecosystem: Environmental > Aquatic > Freshwater > Lake > Hypolimnion/Profundal zone | place... | reverse complement strand
CCAACTTTTGGGGTGCAGTTCACTTACTGGGCCTTTTTAGCTTGCTTATTTGCAATGAACTTACTATTAAACGTAATCCTTATACTTATCCAATAATCGAACGGGCTTGGATAGAGCATCGCGGCGGAATGGGTCACCAAGTTCGCGAGTGCACATGATCTCGATTACACAAGTTTTTCCTTCATTCATTTGCATATCAATTGCCTTTTTTAGAGCAGGTCCAACTTGGTCTATTTGGTCAACTACAATTCCTTCAGCCCCCATCGACTGAGCAATACCTGCAAAACTAGGGCTCTCTAGCTCTCCTGCAACAAACCGCCGATTGTAGAAATCAACCTGGTTTTTCTTTTCCGCTCCCCATTGCCTATTATGGAAGACCACCGCAGTAACTGGGATATCGTGGCGAACAGCCGTAAGAATTTCCACCATACTCATTGCCCATGCACCATCACCAGCATAAGCAACCGCTGGACGCTCAGGAGCAGCTGCTTTTGCACCAATCATTGTTGGTAGAGCATAGCCGCAGTTACCAAAACTCATTGGAGCAAAGAAACTTCTTGGCCTTTCAAAACGAAGGTAGCTATTTGCTACAGAGTTGATATTACCAATATCAGTTGAGACCATTACATCAGCAGGCATTGCCTTTTCTAGTTCACGCAATACTTCGCGGGGATGCAAGTAACTTCCTCCGGTTGGAGTCTTTTCTTTCTTTTGCTCTTCAATCATATCCAGGCTAAATGCATCTCTCTCGTGGGTCCACTCATTTAACTCTTTTTCCCACGCCGCTTTTTCTGATGCAATGATCTTTGCGCGATCAGCTTTAGTTTCGTCACATGCTAATTTTTTAGCCTCTAAACGTTTAGTTAAAGCAATAGCCGCAGCCTTTGCATCGCCACAGATCCCAACGGAAATTTTCTTAACCAGACCAAGCATTTTGTTATCGGCATCAATCTGAATAATCTTTGCATTTTTTGGCCAGTAGTCCATACCGTGCTGTGGCAAAGTTCCAAATGGGCCAAGACGTGAACCCAGTGCAACTACAACATCTGCCTGTGCCATTAATTTCATGGCAGCTTTAGACCCTTGATAACCTAATGGACCACACCACAATGGATGACTGGCAGGAAAGGAGTCATTATGCAAATAGCTGTTAACAACTGGGGCACCCAAGCGCTCTGCAAAAGCCTTGCACTCCTCCACTGCATCACCCATTACTACGCCACCGCCAGCAATAATTACTGGGAACTTTGCATTGGCCAACAGTTCAGCTGCCTCGTCTAAACTCTTCTCACCACCAGGACCGCGATCTAGTCGACTTGGCTGAGGTATCTCCACCTCAATTTCTCCATAGAAATAATCACGGGGAATATTTAGCTGTGTCGGACCCATTTCCGACATCGCACGATCAAAACAACGCCCTGTAAATTCAGCCATCCGCTTAGGATTGTTTACATGACCTTGGTATTTTGTAAACTCTTCAAACATCGGTAATTGATTCGCCTCCTGAAAGCCTCCTAAGCCCATACCCATCGTGCCTGTTTCGGGCGTGATAATGACAACCGGAGTATGAGCCCAGTAAGCTGCTGCAATTGCCGTTACGCAGTTACTAATTCCTGGGCCATTTTGACCAATAACCACTCCATGTCGACCACTTACGCGAGCATAGCCGTCAGCCATATGTGCCGCACCTTGCTCATGAACCACTGGAATAAGACGAATGCCAGCTGGAGCAAAAATATCCATCGCATCCATAAAAGCGGATCCCATAATTCCAAAGATATCCGTCACCTTATTGGCGGCCATTGTCTCCACAAAGGCCTCGGAAGGGGTCATTTTTTGTGGGCCAATCGGTAAATTAGCAGCTGACTTCGACATAAAGCTCTCCTTGAGGTTCAATTAAATGGAACAAATTGTTCTACAATCTTAATAATAATCGTGTTTTTTCATCCCAGTCAAGCATATAAACCCGAATATGGAATATATTTGACAACAAATTAAGATTTTTTAAAGGAAGTTAAATGCCTACTGGTGCTCCACCGCTCGATTTATTACAACTTCAACCAGGCAAGATGGTGAGATTGCATTCTATGTTCCCAGAATGCAGTAGCTTTGCTAATTTTGAAATTCCTTCTTTTGGAAACAGGAATGCGTTAGTTCCCTCTGTAGATTCTGCCTACCAACTGAATCCAGAAGCAACCCTTGCCATCCTAGCTGGCTTTGCTTTTAATAGAAGAGTAATGATTCAAGGGATGCATGGAACTGGCAAATCAACCCACATAGAACAAATAGCTGCTCGCTTAAATTGGCCATGTATGCGCATTAACTTGGATGGCCAGATTACTCGGATGGATCTTATTGGGAAGGATATTATTTCCATAGAAGATGGCAAGCAAATTACTAAATTTCAAGAAGGCTTGATTCCCTGGAGCCTCCAAAGGCCAATTGCACTCATACTTGATGAATATGATGCAGGACAACCAGATGTAATGTTTGTTATACAAAGAATGTTAGAGCGAGAGGGGCGATTAACATTGCTCGATCAAAATCGAGTAATTGAGCCCAATCCCGCATTTCGAATATTCGCCACTTGCAATACAGTGGGTATGGGCAATTGGAATGGCCTTTATCAGGGAACGCAACTACTTAATCACGGTCAAATGGATCGCTGGGATATTGTTGCTGCACTAAATTATTTAGAACCGCAAGAAGAGGCGTGCATCGTTCTTGCTAAGGTTCCTCAACTTACTAAAGAATTAGTTGGCTCCATGGTTTCTTTAGCTAACCTTACTAGAAAAGGATTTGAGTCTGGCGACCTATCTACACTCATGTCTACAAGAACGCTCATAACTTGGGGTGAGAACTGGCGCATCTTAAAAAATCTACAGCTTGCCTTTGATTTAGCTTTTTTAAATAAATGCGAGATGGAGGAGAAGAGTTTGGTTGCCGAGTACTACCAGCGCTGCTTTTAATTGGGTAACCTAAAAAATATTGAAAACTATCTTTTACATTAGATAACCGCTAGGCGAAACCTATTTTGCAAACCGAAACACATGACGACTTTGAATTACAAAATCATTATGGTGCAATTATTCGCTCGCTATCTGGGGAGCTAAGTGCAGAAATTAGGGATTGGCAACTTTTTTATAAGGCAACCCCATTCGGCTTACTACCACCTCATATTAGCCTCTCTAATCTCAATGAAATTTGGGCAGATAAACGTGGAATCCTCGATGGCATCGCGTTAAGACTTAGATATTCAGAGAAAATCCTACATCAATCACTCAGCCCAAGCGGGATGACTGAATCTTTTGTCTTTGAAATGCTTGAACAAATACGAGTTGAAAGTGTTTGCCCTGAAGAATTGAGGGGTACGAAAAAAAATATACAAAATCAATTTATAGCCTGGATCCAACACTATATGGGTGCAGGAGGAACAGAAAGTAGCTCTGGATTATTGCTCATGGCACTATTTACAACGACCTGGATAAGGCTAAATGGAAAAGAGGTGCCTCAATTACTTCAAGACATGCTCGAAGCAACTCGCGCTGGTCTATCAGAAATAACTGGGCCGTTACTGAAACAGCTCAAAGCTAATAAATTTTGTCAAAAAGAATTTTCAATAACTTCTTTAATTTTGGCAAACATTTTTTCCAAATTAATTGAAAATGAGTATCTGAATACCCCCAGCATTAGAAGCAAGCGAAAATTTTCCGTAGGATCGATTCTTCAAATTGAATGGCAACCGCAAAGTAAACTCCATTCGGAAGAGATATTTCCGATTGAAAAATTATCTACCCAAGAAAAAAGACTTGAACTCCTAAAAACACTTAATAACTATTCCGTTTTTGATAGGCAGTACGATGTTGAACTAGAAGCAAAAAGAACAATTAGACCTGCCCAGTTATCTATCTATCAATCTGAGCTTAATCAAGAGATTGCTCGCAGAAATATTCCCTGGGGAAAATTAACTCGCATCTACAAGCAAATATTTTCCCATGCTGAGCCATACACTTGGCTGACAACTGAAAGTGAGGCTGAGATTGACCGCCGTTATTTGATACGTGCAGCAACATCACCCTTACAGTCACCGCTCTATAAGTTGCGTACACAAACCCAATTAACACAAACTAAAATTACTCTATTAATAGATTGCTCAGGATCCATGAAAGAGCAACGCCTCAATATTGCAGTATGGATTGACTCTTTAGTACGCATACTCGAGCAAGCAAAAATTCAAACTGAGGTACTAGGCTACAGTACTGTCACCTGGCAAGGAGGCAAGCCATTTAAAGAATGGCGTCGCTCAGGACAAGCCCCTAATCCCGGCAGATTAAATGAACGCGCTCATTGGGTATTTAAAGACTTCAAAACCACCTGGCGAAAAAGTAGACCTGGAATTTCCGCTCTCCTCAGGCCGGAAATTTATACAGAAAGCATTGATGGAGAAGCAATGCTCTGGGCTGTAGATCGATTACAAAAAGGTGCCAATGGGAAAGCTTTCAATAAAACACTTATTATTTTTTCAGATGGTTGCCCGATGGATCGCGCTACCATACAGGCAAATGGTGAGGACTTTTTGAGGGATCATTTTTTGAATACGATTGCATGGTGCGAACATCAAACAGATATAAGTTTATGGGGCTGTGGAATTGGGGAAGAACTGCGAACCGCTTTAAAACGAAGATTGAGCTGGGAACCTGATCAAAATACTTCAGCAGAAATATTATTTAATTGGGCCGCAGAGTTCAAGAAAACTTTAAATCATAAAATCCTCACATAACAAGGGATAAAGACCATGAGAGTATTTCAAAAAAGGCTTAACTATAGTTGCGTGTTTCTTGGTATCGTCTTAAATGCTTTAGGAATGCAACAAAGCTTCGCACAAGAATGGCCTGATAAACCGATCAGATTGATTGTTCCTTTTGCGGCTGGTGGAAGCGCGGATATTCTTGGGAGAATTTTGGCACAAGACCTAGGTAAAAATCTTCATCAAAATGTAGTGATTGAGAATCGTGGTGGTGCCGGTGGAAATATTGGCGCTGAATTAGTGGCAAAAGCTCCAGCAGATGGATACACCGTTCTTTTAGCATCTGGAAGCATGATGACCGTTAACCCCTACATATATAAAAAGTCATCCATTAATTACCTAAAGGACCTCACGTATATAACTACCATAGCAACTGTACCGATGGTCATTGCTGTAAGCCCAAAGCTGCCAGTCAACACGCTTGCAGAATTGATTGCACTTGCAAAAACTAAAGAATTGAATTTTGGCTCAGCTGGGATTGGCAGTCAGATTCATATGGCAAATGAAAACTTTATTTATTCCGCAGGCATTCAGGCAACACACGTGCCATATAAAGGGGAAAATCCTGCCCTGAATGATTTAATTGGAGGCCAAATAGACTTTATGGCGGGGAACTTTCCTGCAACTGGTGGATTTGCGAAGGCAGGTCAAGTCAAGGCGCTAGCAGTCACCAGCCAAAAAAGATTAAGGCAATTGCCTAATGTTCCGACTGTTTCAGAGGCTGCTATTCCAGGGTTTGAAAATACCGGTTGGTATGCTTTAGCCGTACCAGCTGGTACGCCAAAATATATCATAGACAAAATTTATATAGCGACTGAAAAGTCATTCACATCTCCCGCATTACTTTCAAATCTGGACTCAAATGGTCTAACTCCACTAATGATGAAAGGCAATGATGTGGATATCAAAATTAAAGCTGAGTCCGCTAATTGGGAAAAAGTAATTAAAGCTAGAAATATCCCAACTCAATGAATTAAGGGCATCGCTTTTTTTAAAGTGGCTAAAAGAAAAAGCCATCCCTAGGGATGGCTTGCAAGAAATACTATGGAGGTACTGCCTAAAGAATGAACAACAAGTTCATATTAGCGTCTTCAGAAATGACCCAACGTAGAGATAGCATTAAATTGGGGATGTATGCTCTCATTTGGTGCATAACTGAATCCCATCTATTTCCCACTCAAATGACAGTCAATACCTTACTCAACGAATCGCCAACATAGTCAGGCTGGATACCTATCTCTTCGTAAGGATGCCCTAGGCGGTTCACCCAAAATACATCAAAGCCGTACCATTTGGCTGCCAATGCATCCCAGGCATTACTAGAGACAAACAGGATCTCTTCCTTTTTTACTGGAAAAGCTTTTAGGAGTAATTCATAAGCTTGTGGTGCAGTTTTAAAGAGTCGTACGTCTTCAATTGTGACCACTTTATCCAAATAGGGTTGCAAGCCATTGCTTTGCACAACTGTACTCAGCATTTCTCTACTTCCGTTAGACAAAATCGCAGTAGAAATACCTTTATCTTTGATGGTTTTGAGAACTTCAAGGCCATCTTCAAAACCAGTGAGTTTGGCATATTGATCCATCAAACGCTGCTCATTTTCAGCGGAGAGCTCTAAGCCCATTCGCTTACAGACATAGCGTAGAGAGCGAATAGTAAGCTCCCAAAATGGTAAGTAATACTTGCTCCCATTGGGGTTATGATCACTCATGGTGACTAAGCGGGTATATTCAATCTGACGATCACGCCACATTAATGCAAGGGCCTGCCCATGACTCGGATAAAGTTCATCGGCTAACTGCCCCATGGAGTAAACGTCGAATAAAGTTCCATAAGCGTCAAAAGCTATTAACTTATACATGCTACCTCCAAAAATAAAATGTAATATTAATGATTTTCTTTCGCATGATTAATTGAGTACTTGGGTATTTCAATGACTAAATTTTCACGAGCGACGATGGCCTGACAAGAGAGGCGTGATTGAGGATTGAGACCCCATGCTCGATCAAGTAGATCTTCTTCGTTTTCATCAGGAGCATTTAGACTTTGGTAACCCTCTTTAACGATGACGTGACAAGTGGTACAGGCACACACCATATCGCAAGCATGTTCAATGGGAATATGGTTCTCTAGCAATGCTTCACAAATTGACGTGCCGGGGGCAACTTCAACTACTGCACCTTCAGGACAATATTCACTATGGGGAAGAACGACAATTTGGGTCATAAGTATTCTTTTTGGGTTTCTATATATCTTTAAATGTTCTTAGTTATTTTATTAATTAGATTTCAGCAACATTCTTGCCAGCTAATGCTTTCTGAATGCTGGCATTCATCCGTACTTGCGCGAACTCATCCGTTGCTTTGGCTGCATGGTCTACCGCCTTACGCAGAATGGCGCTATCCGTCTCTTCCTTCAGAATACCTTGTAAGCTAGCCATCTCTTGCTCTACAGCAACCTGCTCTTGAGCACTCAGTAAAGATCGATCGCTATTTAATGCTGTTTGAACAGCATCTAGTAAGCGCTGCGCATTCACTTGCTCTTCACGCAAAGATCTCGCCAATAGATCTACCTTAGCCGAAGCAAAACCATCTTGCAGCATGCGAGTGATTTCGGCATCCGTCAGACCGTAAGAAGGTTTGATATCAATAGAGGCCTGCACACCTGAGCCTTGTTCAGTTGCACTTACTGAGAGCAAGCCATCGGCATCCACTTGGAAAGTAACCCGAATGCGTGCTGCACCAGCAGCCATTGGTGGAATGCCGCGCAATTCAAACTTTCCTAAAGAGCGGCAGTTTTGTGCCAACTCACGTTCACCCTGCACCACCTGAATAGCTAATGCGGTCTGACCGTCTTTAAATGTTGTGAAATCCTGTGCACGTGCAACTGGAATTGGAGTATTGCGTGGAATAATTTTCTCAACTAGTCCACCCATAGTTTCGATACCTAGGGAAAGTGGGATGACATCCAACAAAAGCCATTCATCATCTTTACTTTGATTGCCTGCAAGTAAATCGGCTTGCATCGCGGCGCCTAAGGCAACTACTTGATCTGGATTAAGGTTATTTAAGGGTTTGCTACCAAATAGCTCACCGACGGCACGTTGCACATGCGGCATTCGTGTGGCTCCGCCTACCATTACAACACCCTTCACCTCATTAACCTTAAGACCAGCATCACGCAAAGCCTTCTTCACAGCCACCAACGTTTTTGCAACGAGATTTTGAGTAATCTCAAAAAACTGTGCCTGACTAATGCCAACATTAATAACGGTGCCATCAGCTAGAGTTTCGTGTACACGCGCTAAGGGATTTTGACTCAATTGCTCCTTTGCATGTGTGCAAGAGAGCAATAGCTTGCGATGATCTTGAAGGGAGAGAGGTGGCAGCTTGGCCTGTTCAATTACCCAGCAATACAGTCGGTGGTCAAAATCATCACCCCCTAAGGCAGAATCACCGCCAGTGGAAAGAACTTCAAAAACGCCTCTACTCATACGCAAAATAGAAATATCAAAGGTGCCGCCACCTAAGTCGTAAACAGCATAGATTCCTTCGGAGGCATTATCCAATCCGTAAGCAATTGCGGCAGCCGTTGGTTCATTGAGCAAACGCAATACTTCAATACCTGCCAACTTGGCAGCATCTTTAGTTGCTTGACGCTGGGCATCATCAAAATATGCCGGAACAGTAATCACTGCGCCAACAATCTCATCGTTCACGGAATCTTCCGCCAACTGACGCAAGCGCGCCAAAATCTCGGCCGACACTTCAATGGGGCTCTTATCGCCTGCGACTGTTCTTAATTTCAACATGCCTGGCTCATCAACAAAGTCATATGGTGTATTTTCAATATGGCTTACATCCATAATGCCGCGACCCATAAAGCGCTTTACCGAAACTATAGTGTTCTTGGGATCAGAAACAACGTTTTCCAAAGCCTCAAAACCAGCTTGGGTTCTACCATTGGGCAGATAGCGGACTACAGAAGGCAATAACTCACGCCCTTCAGGGTCGGGCAGCACCATAGGAAGCGCATCTCTCACTATAGCTACTAACGAATTGGTTGTCCCCAAATCAATACCAACGGCAATTCGTCGTTGATGGGGAGCAAGAGATTTACCGGGTTCAGAGATTTGTAATAAGGCCATGGGCTTAGAGTGTAAAGCTATAACAAAGCCGAAATGGCATCATCGAGCTCAATTGCGAACTTGTCAATAAAAAGCAGGCCTCGTAGCAACTCTGCTGCTCGCTCATAGTTCTTAGCGCCATCAATTGCATGAGCAATATCAGCGAGAGTCTCTTGTTTCGATTGATTAACTTCTTCCATCAAAACCTCCATGGAAGCAAGATCCTCAGCAGACTCATCTAAGCTTTCACGCCAGTCCATTTGCTTCATTAAAAAAGCAGTAGGCATAGCAGTATTAGTCTCTAGGTGAGCATCGACGCCATGTAGTTTGCAAAGATATAGACCGCGCGTGATTGGATTTCTGAGTGTCTGCAGAGCAGTATTAGCTAAGGTTGCCATTTGCATGGCAAGACGCTTTTCAGAGTCACTGCCACGGGCATGACGATCTGGGTGCACTTCCCCTTGAATAGCTAAATATGCCCGGTCTAAAACAGACAAGTCAATCTGGAATTGCTGATCTAACCCAAAAAAACGAAAGTAATCGTCAGACGCGGAAAGATTCGCCACAACCACACTCGTCTTTTACGTTTGGATTTTGAAACTTAAAGCCCTCGTTCAATCCTTCACGTACAAAATCCAATTCAGTACCGTCCAAATAAGCCAAGCTCTTAGGGTCTATAAATACTTTAATGCCATTAGACTCAAACATGGTGTCTTCAGGCGCAGCCTCATCAACATATTCCAGTTGATAAGCTAGGCCAGAGCAACCCGTGGTACGAACGCCCAAGCGTAAGCCACAGCCCTTGCCACGCTTTTCAAGATTGCGGTTAACGTGAGCTGCTGCTTTATCAGTTAAGGTAATTGCCATGATTTATCTACCTCTTCTTCCCTATATTCTTTATTGCTTAGCTGGATGCTTTTCTTTGTAATCCTTTACCGCTGCCTTGATGGCGTCTTCAGCCAAAATGGAGCAATGAATTTTTACGGGTGGTAAAGCCAATTCCTCGGCGATTAATGAATTCTTAATCTCCAGCGCTTGATCGAGGGTTTTACCTTTAACCCACTCGGTAACTAACGAAGATGAAGCGATGGCAGAGCCACAACCATAAGTCTTGAACTTTGCATCTTCAATAATGCCTTGATCATTTACACGGATTTGTAATTTCATTACATCTCCACATGCGGGAGCACCAACCATGCCAGTACCGACGTTATCGTCAGTCTTTGCAAAGGAGCCCACATTTCGGGGGTTTTCATAGTGGTCAATTACTTTTTCGCTATATGCCATGATTTTTTCTCTTTACCTTTCAATAATACTTAGTGTGCTGCCCATTCAATTGTGCTGATATCAATACCATCTTTAAACATTTCCCACAATGGTGATAGTTCACGTAACTTAGCTATCTTTTCTTTCACTAGAGCGATTGTGAAATCCACTTCTTCTTCAGTGGTGAATCGACCAAGGGTAAAACGAATGGAGCTATGCGCTAATTCATCGTTACGCCCTAGGGCACGCAATACATAAGATGGCTCCAGGGAGGCTGAGGTACAAGCCGAGCCAGATGAGATCGCTAGATCTTTGAGGGCCATCAACATCGATTCACCTTCGACATAGTTAAAACTAATATTCAGATTATGAGGAACGCGTTGGTCCATATCGCCATTCACATAAACCTCTTCGATATCCTTGAGGCCGGCCAATAAACGATCGCGCAATGCACGAATGCGCGTATTCTCTTCAACCATTTCAATGCGAGCAATGCGAAAGGCTTCACCCATACCAACAATTTGATGAACCGCCAATGTGCCAGAACGCATACCGCGCTCATGACCGCCACCATGAATCTGCGCTTCAATCCGAATGCGTGGCTTACGACGAACAAACAAAGCTCCAATTCCTTTAGGACCATAGGTCTTGTGAGCAGAAAAGCTCATTAAATCCACTTTGATTTTTTCTAAATCAATTTCTACTTTACCAGTAGCTTGCGCCGCATCCACATGCAAAATCACACCACGTGAACGACACAGTTCTCCAATTTGAGGAATATCCTGCACTACACCAATTTCATTATTAACATACATTACCGAAGCCAAAATAGTGCCCGGCTTCATTGCGGCTTCCAGCTGGGCAAAGTCGATTAAACCATTAGGTAATACATCTAAATATGTCACCTCATAACCTTCACGCTCAAGCTCACGGCAAGTATCTAGCGTCGCCTTGTGTTCAGTCTTAACGGTAATAATATGATTGCCACGGTCTTTGTAAAAATGTGCAGCGCCTTTAAGTGCCAAATTAATACTTTCTGTAGCGCCACTAGTAAAAACAATCTCTCTTGGATCAGCGTGAACTAGTTGAGCAACCTCTGAGCGCGCCCACTCGACAGCCTCTTCTGCAGCCCAGCCATATGCGTGGCTACGGGAGGCGGCATTACCAAACTGCTCACGCAAATAAGGCAGCATTTTATCTACGACGCGAGGGTCAATGGGGGTGGTTGCAGAGTAGTCCATGTACACCGGAAAGTGCTTAGGACTAAACATGGATACCGGTTGTGTTGGAATAGCTTGTGGAGCGTTCATGGTTTGCTTATCAATGAGTTAAGTTATTGAGCTAGATTAAAAACAGAATTCACGAGCGGGCGCTTAGGGGCGAGCTCTTTTTTTGCGGCAATTGCAGTTGTTGGCTTTTCAGCTTTACTGCTCTCAACCTTAATTTTCTTATGGCGTAAATCGTGAACAACCATACCGCGCCCTTCTTGCTGCTGGGCCAAGTCGCGCAAAGAAACTGAACTGAGATACTCAACCATTTTGGTGTTGAGATTAGTCCAAAGATCATGCGTCATACAACGGCCATAATTATCTTCGTCAGTATGGCAGTTGCCCTTGCCACCACACTGGGTAGCATCTAAGGGTTCGTCAACAGCAATAATGATGTCAGCAACACTGATGTCTTCCGATTTTCGAGCAAGGGTATACCCCCCGCCAGGACCGCGAGTGCTCTCGACAACATTGAAGCGGCGCAATTTACCAAACAACTGCTCCAGATAGGAAAGTGAAATTTTTTGTCTTTGGCTAATTCCAGCCAAAGTCACGGGGCCATGAGTTTCACGCAGGGCTAAATCAATCATTGCGGTTACGGCAAAACGACCTTTGGTGGTAAGTCTCATATGTCACCTTGATAATGGATTGTTATGGACAACTTATAGTTGGGCGGGTAATACCCAACCATTTCACTCAACTTTACCATATACCCAACCAATCTGCTCAGGAATTATCCCAACAAACTGAGGGGATTGCATTCAAAAAAACGGGAATAATCAAACGGAGTCTCTAGATCGAGCCCCAAAAGCCATTTCCTTGACTTTCGTGAGCCTATCCCGAGTAGCGGCGGCTTTCTCAAACTCCAAATTCTTCGCCTCGGAGTTCATTTGCTTTTCTAAGCGCTTGATTTCACTCGCCAGGTCTTTCTCGCTCATATCCTCATACCGAGCCCGCTCTTGTTCTATCTGCATCTCTGAGCGCTTCTCTTTGACGTCGTAGACCCCATCAATAATGTCTTTAATCCGCTTCTGAACTCCTCTGGGGACAATCCCATTGGCCTTATTAAAGGCAATTTGCTTGGTTCTGCGGCGATCGGTTTCACTCATCGCACGCTTCATCGAATCAGTAATCCTATCTGCATACAAAATCGCCTTGCCTCTAATGTTTCGAGCCGCCCTACCGATAGTCTGTATCAGACTGCGTTCGGAGCGTAAGAAGCCTTCTTTATCAGCGTCCAAAATGGCCACGAGAGAGACTTCTGGAATGTCTAAACCTTCGCGCAATAAATTAATGCCTACCAAGACATCAAATACACCTAGGCGCAAATCTCGCAAAATTTCCACACGCTCGACCGTATCAATATCGGAGTGGACATAGCGCACCTTCACACCATGGTCTGATAAATAATCCGTTAACTGCTCTGCCATACGTTTGGTCAATACCGTTACCAATACGCGCTCATGAACTTTTACTCGTTCATGAATCTGGCCGAGTAAATCATCCACTTGAGTGCTAGCTGGGAGAACTTCGATTTCTGGATCTACGAGTCCAGTAGGTCTTGCCACTTGCTCCACCACCTGTCCAGTATGAGTTTTTTCATAATCAGCAGGTGTAGCGGAAACAAAAATAGTTTGTCGCATTTTGGTTTCAAATTCACTGAATTTGAGTGGGCGGTTATCCATCGCTGAAGGCAAGCGAAAGCCAAACTCCACCAAGGTATGTTTACGCGATTTATCACCGTTATACATCGCATTTAATTGACCAATCAGGACATGACTTTCATCCAAAAACATCAATGCGTCGTTCGGAAGATAATCCACAAGAGTTGGAGGGGCATCGCCTGGCATGGCACCAGAAAGATGACGGGAGTAGTTTTCAATGCCCTTACAAAACCCTAATTCGTTGAGCATCTCTAAGTCAAAACGGGTGCGCTGCTCTAAGCGCTGAGCCTCTACTAACTTGCCATCCTTAACAAACTGATCCAAACAATTGCGTAACTCTATCTTGATTGTTTCGATCGCCTTGAGCACAGTCTCTCGAGGTGTGACGTAATGTGAGCTAGGGTAAACCGTGAAGCGGGGAATCTTTTGACGAATGCGCCCAGTCAAGGGATCAAAAAATTGCAAACTCTCAATCTCATCATCAAATAATTCAACACGTACTGCTAATTCATTATGCTCAGCCGGAAAGATATCGATAGTGTCACCGCGAACACGAAAAACTCCACGCTTAAAATCAGTTTCATTGCGATCGTATTGCATGGCAATAAGGCGCATCAAAATATCGCGTTGACTCATTTTGTCGCCTGGACGCAAAGTCATCACCATGCTGTGGTAATCGCCAGGATTGCCGATACCGTAAATTGCCGAAACAGTTGCTACGATAATGACATCACGACGCTCCAATAAGCTTTTCGTTGCAGAGAGTCGCATTTGCTCAATGTGTTCATTGATAGATGAATCTTTTTCAATAAATAAATCACGCTGAGGTACGTAGGCTTCTGGTTGGTAATAGTCGTAGTAACTAACAAAATACTCAACCGCATTACGCGGAAAAAACTCTCTAAATTCGCTGTACAGTTGAGCAGCCAAAGTCTTATTAGGGGCAAAAATAATCGCTGGGCGCCCAGTTCTAGCGATGACATTGGCCATCGTAAAGGTCTTTCCGGAGCCCGTTACACCTAACAGCGTCTGAAACGTCAAGCCATCGTCAACACCGGCCACCAGAGCCTCAATTGCTGCTGGCTGATCCCCAGCTGGGGCAAACGGTTGATAGAGGTGAAAAGGAGAATCTGGGAAGGACACAAATTTAGCAGGGTCTAAATCGTGGCCAGCCTCGCCTAGCGGATCAGCCACTGGGCCTTTTTGGACTTCGGCAACTATGGAATTTGATGAATTTTTAGGTAACTTAGTGGGCATCTCGGCTATCATTTCATCTGTGAGTTTTATTCACAGCGAATTTTGTACAGACATTGATTTTGCTCTTTTATTGGGAAATAGTTGAATCTGACATCCAAAAGGTCAATTAAGCCAAATTTAACTGAATTTAACGTCCATTACCGCAGAAACCACCCTTAAATCATCCTCCCGACCCCCAAATGACCCTTTTTACTTCCGTTCAATTAGCCCCCAAAGACCCTATTTTTGGCCTCACAGAAGCCTATGTTGCCGATCAACGGGCGGATAAGGTAAACCTCGGTGTTGGCGTTTATTACACAGATGAAGGAAAAATTCCTCTTTTAAAGGCGGTAATTAAGGCGGAAGAAGATTTGGTTGCTAAGCATTCCCCTCGAGGCTACATTCCTATTGAAGGTCCAAACCCATATAACTTAGCAGTGCAAACACTGTTATTTGGCGCAGAATCTAGCCTGATCAAAGATGGTCGCGTAGTAACTGCAGAATGTATTGGTGGTACCGGTGCGCTTCGTGTTGGTGCTGATTTCATTAAGCGCCTCAATTTGAATGCGCCCGCTGCAATCAGCAATCCCACCTGGGAAAATCATCGCGGTATTTTTGAATCCGCTGGCTTTGAAGTCATCGAGTACAGCTACTTTGACGCCAAGACTCGTGGCGTAGATTTTGATGGAATGGTGAAATCCTTAGAGTCATTCCCTCAGTTCACAACTGTTTTACTACATGCTTGCTGTCATAACCCTACCGGCGCAGATATTACTGAAACTCAATGGTCACAGGTAATTGATATCTGTAAAACCAAAAAACTCATACCTTTCCTGGATATGGCTTATCAAGGTTTTGCCGACGGCATTGAACAAGACGGCATAGCTGTTCGCTTGTTTGCACAATCAGGCATGTCCTTTTTTGTATCCAGCTCCTTTTCTAAATCTTTTTCGCTATATGGTGAACGTGTTGGAGCCTTATCCATCGTCACAGAAAGCAAAGAAGAATCTACTCGCGTGATGTCTCAACTCAAACGTGTCATTCGTACCAATTACTCAAATCCCCCAACCCATGGCGCAGCGATCACAGCGGCAGTACTTAATTCACCAGAACTCAGAAAGCTTTGGGAAGATGAGCTGGCCCAAATGCGCGAACGCATTAAGTCCATGCGTGAGGCTCTTGTGTCCAAATTGGCTGCCGCTGGCACCAAACAAGATTTTGCGTTTATTAACGCTCAACGGGGGATGTTTTCATATTCAGGTTTAACACCTCAACAAGTTGAACGTTTACAAAAAGAAGATGGCATTTATGCCCTCTCCACTGGTCGTATTTGTGTAGCTGCTCTCAATACCAAAAATATTGATAAGGTAGCTACTGCGATCGCCCGCGTATTAGCGTAACAAGCGGTTACACCGTTTTTCTGGAGGCATCATGCTATATCAGTTACATGAATTTCAAAAAGCCCTACTTCAACCAGTCAGTTCATGGGCTCACGCAGCTTCTGAAGCTTTTATTAATGCATCCAATCCAGCTTCTAAGGTGCCAGGATCTGAGCGTTTAGCTGCTAGCTATGAGTTACTTTACCGTTTAGGTAAAAACTATAAGAAACCGGAATTTGGAATTCGCTCCGTTGAAGTAGATGGTCATGAGGTTGCGATTCACGAAAGAATTTCTTTAGCTAAGCCATTTTGTAATCTGATTCGCTTTAAACGCTTTTCCGATGACGTCAAAATCATTCAGAAGTTAAAAGATGATCCTGTTGTACTGGTGGTTGCGCCACTATCTGGTCACCACTCCACCTTACTGCGCGATACCGTGCGTACGCTACTGCAAGATCACAAGGTATACATTACCGACTGGATTGATGCTCGCCTTGTACCGCTTGAAGATGGCGATTTTAGTTTGGATGACTACGTCCATTACATCCAAGATTTTATTAGATCCATCGGCGCAGAAAATCTGCATGTGATTTCTGTATGTCAGCCAACAGTTCCTACTTTGGGTGCAATTTCTTTGATGGCCTCTGCTGGTGAAAAAACACCTGCCTCCATGATCATGATGGGCGGCCCTATTGATGCCCGTAAATCCCCCACAGCCGTAAACAATCTCGCTGAACAAAAATCTTATAACTGGTTTGAAAGTCATGTTGTTTATAAGGTTCCGCCAACCTATCCAGGTGCTGGTCGTCGAGTCTATCCAGGCTTCTTGCAACATACCGGCTTCATTGCCATGAACCCACAAAACCATATGCAGTCACATTGGGATTTCTTTCAAAACTTAGTGCGCGGTGACGAGCAAGATGCAGAGTCCCATATTCGCTTTTACGATGAGTACAACGCAGTATTGGATATGGATGCTAAATACTATTTAGATACCATTAAAACAGTATTCCAAGACTACTCCTTACCCAATGGCACATGGGCGGTGGCCGGTGACTTAGTCAAACCTGAGGATATTAAAAAAACTGCCCTCCTCACTATTGAAGGGGAGTTAGACGATATCTCTGGTAGCGGCCAAACCCGTGCTGCACATGACCTTTGCCTTAACATTCCGAAGGTGAATAAAGATCACTATGAGGTAGCTGGCGCTGGTCACTATGGCATTTTTGCTGGTCGTCGCTGGCGTGAAAAGGTTTACCCAAAAATTAAATCCTTCATTCGCGAACATCAACCTGCGCAAAGAAAGACTCAGGCAAGATTACCTAAATTGGCCGCAAAGTAATACGCTCAAATTATTAGCCAATAGCGCTCGTAATTTTCAGCGTTTTGTAATGTAATGAATCCCTTCCAGGCGAACCAACTTACTGATCTCCTGGAAGACGCCCTTCCTCAGACGCAATGTACTAAATGTGGCTATCCTGATTGCCATGGTTATGCGCAAGCCCTAGCGAGCGGCAATGCCCCTCCTAATCGTTGCCCTCCGGGCGGAACAGAAGGCATCAAAAGATTAAGTGCAATCCTGATCTCAATCTACCCTCAGGATGCCTATGAACTTCACCCCACTATTGATCCAGAATGTGGTTTTGAGCGCCCTAGATCGGTGGCATTTATTGACCCCAATAGATGCATTGGCTGCACTCTATGCATTCAGGCCTGCCCTGTAGATGCCATTGTTGGTGCATCAAAACAAATGCACGTTATTCTGGGCGATTGGTGTACAGGCTGTGATCTTTGCATTCCACCCTGCCCGGTTGATTGCATTAGCATGCTAGAAATAACTGATCAGCAAACAGGCTGGGATGCCTGGACAATCGATTTGGCAAATGTCGCGAGAATGCGCTATCACACACGCGATCAGAGGTTGGACCGAGAGGATCGCGACAATGCAGATCGGCTAGCAAAAAAGGCATCGGTAAAATTAGCTGCGATTAACGCAGAAGATCCAACCTCCGAAGAAGCAAAAAAAGAACAGGAAAGAAAGCGGTCAATCATTGCCGCTGCTATGGCAAGAGCTCAACAGAAAAAATTATGAACTTAGAAAAGCGTCAAGCTTTCTTTGAGTTACTCAAAGAAAACAACCCTAATCCAGAAACTGAACTGGAGTACAGCTCACCATTTGAGCTATTGATTGCCGTATTGCTATCAGCGCAAGCTACGGATGTCTCCGTAAATAAAGGCACCGGTGAGCTGTTTAAGATCGCCAACACGCCACAAGCACTACTAAATCTGGGTGAAGAAGGGGTGAGGCCCTATATTCAGCATATTGGATTATTCAATTCAAAGGGTCGTCACATTCAAGAGACGTGTCGCCTACTCATTGATAAGCATGGCGGTACTGTCCCGCAACATCGTGAAGGCCTGGAGTCCTTGCCAGGAGTTGGTAGAAAAACTGCCAACGTGATTTTAAATACCGCTTTTGGTCAAGCAACCATTGCAGTAGACACCCACATCTTTCGAGTATCCAACCGAACTGGTATGGCACCTGGAAAGGATGTTGTCGAGGTTGAGGAGAAATTGCTTAAACGCGTTCCCAAAGAATTTTTACAAGATGCTCATCACTGGCTTATTCTGCATGGTAGATATACCTGTAAGGCGCGCAATCCTGAGTGCGCTCAATGCATTGTTGAGCCACTCTGTAGCTTTAAACAAAAAACTAGCAAAGGCAAGGTTCGTGGCGATATTTAATCCAACCCGTGAAGAAGTGCGTCGCTTTTTCTGCGATACCTGGAAGAAAAAAACTGAGAAGCATATTCTCACTCCAATGGAAATACTAGCTGGCGACTGGATGGCGCAACACCCCGAATATCATTCCCAATTAATGGATCCTGAGGGTGCATTAGAGCAAGACTACGCACCAGAACGCGGTGAAACTAACCCTTTCTTACATCTCTCAATGCACTTATCCATTGGCGAACAGATCTCTATCAATCAACCGACTGGCATCAAAGAGATTGCCGAGAAACTGACTAAGAAATTAGCCTCTGAACATGAAGCTCATCACCTCATGATGGAGTGCCTAGGCCGAGCGATGTGGGAAGCGCAGCGCGAAGGCGAACAACTAAGCCCCGAAAAATATCTTGAGACCCTGAAGAGGTTGGGCTAAACGCTAAAAACTACCCCTTTTGATCGTCATTTAATATCTCAGAAGCCCTGCAATTACAGCAGGGCTTCCACCCAATCCAGCACTGCTTTAATTAGGATCATTTGCTACTGATTTAGAATTCGGCAAAGAAATGGTACTTCGATAAATTAGGTCCGTTGCTGGTCCCACCACTTGATTGCCACTAGGAGTGGCTTTTATAAACACCATCCCTTGCACTTGACTTTTTGCAACAGTAGATGCAAATGGTTTTGATTGCTCTGCAATCAGAAATTCATGCTGAGTTGCCAGAAATTTTTTATAGGCAGCATTTAAATTATTGCCAGAAAGATAGCCAATCTGTGGTGAACTTTGGTTAGCAGCAAGCACAGTGCTATTAAATAAAAACCTTGACTGCAGTGAACCCGGGTTTAACAATGAGAACTCGTCCAACCTTGATCCGAGAGTATTTTGAGAGATGCCTTGGCGCGCATCAACAAAGAGTGCGCCCTGACGCTGTGCGATAGCCTCCCCAGGAGTTAGGCCGCGCGGCCCTACAATTGGTGGCGCAGCCAGTACACCGATACTGCAGAATAAGAGCAGCAGTACCAACCTCTTCATATTTGTGGGGTGCTGTAGTTACCGCTCTGTCGGTATACATTGACCAGGGCCTTTACATGGTTAGTCTGAGCATCAATGAGAGCGCCCTCTTTGTCACGTAGACCCATTATGTCCTTAGGAGTATTTTGATTGGCAGTTTTAGAGATGCTACTTAAAGCATCCCTTGCTTGACTCAAAATTGTTTTAGCGGCCTCATACTGCAACAGCGATTGGATGACCTGCACCTCTACTTGAGCCTTTAAATCTGTCAATTGCATTTCAAAGCCGAGTTTTTGGTTAGCGGCTTGAACAATATCAGCATTTTGTAAATAGTTGTTCACTGGGATTGGTATTAAGATACCCGCAGAAAATCCATTTTGCGGCGTATAAGTGTACCCACTGGATTGGTACTGAGGTGTTGTTGTGTAAGAAACATAAGGCTGAACATCCCAACTCCGATTCTCCTTTGTCATGCTGACATTCTTTTCTGAAGAGTTAATAGCCGCTCGCAAAGCTAAAATATCAGTGCGGTTATTCATAGCTTGTTCGACCAATTTATCTGGGTCAAACTGCTGGGGAGAAATGTTTAGATTGCCAGTGGGAAGTGGAAGATTTTTCAATACGCCACCCGAGTAGTTGAGCAGACTAAGCGACGTGAACTGAAGGTCCCTTGCAGATGCATTTTCGTAATATATTAAGAAGCGATCCGAATCAATGGTTTGCGCAGTCTTTGGCAATGCGCCAATCTTTTTAGCTGCCTCAGAATAGGAATTAAATAGCAGCCGATTTCTTAACGTATCGATAAAGCCTAAAGTTGCAGCTGTTTGAACATCCGCCTCAGTGGCTTGATAATCAATGCTACTCCTACTAATCTCTGCATCACCGTACTCTGCACGAGCAGCACGCTTACCCCAGCCCTCAACATTAAAATTAAGACCATAGGTATTCGATGTAGGAGTTGTGTAGGGGGCGTATGGAACCTGTTGATAATAAGTTCCCTTCGTATAACTCACGCTCGGTCTAAATTGGTAAAGGGATAGCGATTCTTTGATGGCAGCAGCGGTTTCTTTCCCCAATCTCTTATTGCCAATGATGGCGTTATTCCCTTTAACCACTTCGAGATATTGCATCAAAGAAATAGGCGCGTACTCTCGAAGACTTGATGTTGGTGTTTGGGCAAAAGAAAGGCTCGGCACTGAGCTTGCAAGACAGACTGCTATAGCTATGAATTTAATGTAATTCATTGTGAGGGGATCTCTTGCCACGGAACATCGACATTACGACGTACATTCTGGAATACATTATTGTTATTTATAGCCTTGTGATTGGAATCATTCTTTGCCCCATTAGCAACCAATAATCCAGATTGGGGGTTCTCCGCTGCTATGGGGGAAATTACTGCCTCATTGACCTCCTGTGGCACCCTCGGGGTGAGATCTAATGATTGAGTCGGGGGGCTTGCTTCTGGAGCGCCAGAAGTTTTTGCATTTGTCTCAACACCAATCGGGATCATTGTTGGCTGCGCTGCCCCTCCACCACTTTCAGCGCCTCCATTACCAAATATCAAACCACCATTCCCTCCTGATGCAGAAGACGATCCAACTGTGGACTGCAATGATAGAGGCTGCTTATTTGGCGCTACTGAAGGAGTTATTGGATCGCGAAATGTATTGGTCCGACCGTATAGATCTTGACCACTATAAAAATTTGACCCTTGTTCACCCAAAGCCAACATAGGCATGAGTCCAAAAAATAGTAATACTAATTTTATTTTCATTGGGCCTGGATGTTACGGTTAATGAATTTTCTCTTCATATTTGTATAGGATGGCAGGGGGAGGTACGGTTTCGGGTGGCGGGGCAACCTCTAATGTTGTTGCTGGAGGTGGGGGTTTTACAAGAGAGCTAACAGTAGGCAATCGATCAGCAATTTTAGGTAAAGGAATTATCGGCGCTAGTGCTTGAACCAACTGTCCAGAGCGGCCATCGTAAACAACGACTTGGGGACCGCCCATGATTGCACGTTCAGGGCCAGGCGCCATGCCATTGGCAGTTCTTGTGAGCGTGGAACTATGAGGATGGGTGGTTGTCTCAGCCCCCATTGGTGCCACTGTAGAGACCGCAGTTGGTGCATGCCCAGCGTCTTTCATATCTGAACCCGCTTGCGCCAACGCTATCGCCGGAATAAAGCTTAAAGCAGTAATTAGTAGCTTAATTTTCATTTTCCGCCCCCTCTTATGGTTTAACTCTAGGGCAATAGTTTTAGTAAAAGGCTAAAGCAGCTCCAAGGTCTTTTGAAAGAATATACCAAGGTTTAATATAAACCAGAAGCTGCGCCCATTATGGTTGGTGTATTGAGCAGTGGAAATCAAAATTGAAAGCAGGTACCAAACCTAACTTGATAGAGATGCTCAGGAAAGTGCAGTGATTGCAGCTTTAATAGCGGCAGGCAATTCTTTGGCTTTTTCTTTGCGAGCAATGATCAAGGCGGTCGGCGTTTCTTGCGTTCTCGCAGACCAAACCGACCCTGGAAAGAAAGCATCATCTTGATATCTAGGAATGACATGCCAGTGCAGATGGCTAACCATATTGCCCAAGGCGGCGATATTGATCTTATCTGCCTGCATGACACGACGGATAACCTCTTCGACAACAAAGACCAAGTTCATGAGGTGATCACGCTCACTATAACCAAGATCAGTCATTTCAGCTACGTGACGATTCCAAATGATTCTGCAAAAACCAGGCAAATCTTGGTCATCAACAAGAATGACTCGGCAGTCATCTCCACGCCAAATCAACTGCCCCTCAGGGGGTTTGACTTCTTCTTCACAGAGTATGCAATTGGCCATGGAATAAATGTAAACGAAAACGGCACCTAAGTCACCCTTATGAGGTAATTTAGACGCCGCGGCAGCATTGGTATTACTGCTAACACTAACTACTTAGGAGTTTGGCTTAGTGGAACTGCTCTTCCTCTGTAGATCCCGTCAAAGCGGTTACTGATGACTTGCCACCCTGGATTACGGTAGTGACATCATCAAAGTAGCCCGTGCCAACCTCTTGCTGGTGAGATACGAATGTATAACCTCGATCACGAGCAGCAAATTCTGGTTCTTGTACTTTTTCGATATAGGCAGTCATACCACGCTGCATATAATCTTGCGCCAAGTCGAACATGTTGTACCACATAGAATGAATACCAGCGAGGGTAATAAATTGATATTTGTAACCCATTGCGCCTAGCTCACGCTGAAACTTAGCGATCGTTGCATCATCTAAATTTTTCTTCCAGTTAAAAGATGGCGAACAGTTATATGCAAGCATCTTACCTGGAAACTTCGAACGAATTGCTTCCGCAAATTGACGTGCAAACTCAAGATCAGGGGTGCCTGTTTCACACCAAACCATATCAGCATAAGCAGCGTATGCCACACCACGAGATATTGCTTGATCCAAGCCCTTACGTGTTTTGTAGAAACCTTCTGGAGTACGCTCGCCTGTCAAAAATGGTTTGTCATTTTCATCATAATCAGATGTCAATAAGTCTGCAGCTTCAGCATCTGTACGAGCTAAGATAATCGTAGATACCCCCATCACGTCAGCAGCCAAACGGGCGGAAATCAATTTTTGTACAGACTCGGCTGTTGGTAGCAATACTTTTCCACCTAAGTGGCCACATTTTTTAACTGAAGATAATTGGTCTTCAAAGTGGACGCCAGCAGCACCTTGCTTAATTAAAGCTTTACTTAATTCAAATGCGTTTAATACACCGCCAAACCCCGCTTCAGCATCAGCAACGATTGGGGCGTAGTACTCAATATATCCAGCGTCGCCTTTATTAATTCCTTTGGAAGTTTGAATTTCATCAGCGCGTTGGAATGAGTTATTAATACGCTCAACCATCTTTGGCACCGAATCAACTGGGTATAAGGATTGATCTGGATACATTGCTGCAGAGGAGTTGCCGTCAGCAGCTACCTGCCAGCCTGATAAATAAATAGCCTGAACACCTGCTTTCACTTGTTGCATTGCTTGCCCGCCAGTCAAAGCACCCAAACAATTAACGTAAGCTTCGCTGTTTACTAAGTCCCAAAGTCTTTCAGCTCCATGTTTGGCCAAAGTATGCTCAATCTTTAGCGAGCCACGAAGACGAACAACATCTTCTGCTGTGTAGCCACGGGTAATACCTTTCCAACGTGGATTGGTATCCCAATCCTTTTGAATTGCTGCAATTTCTGCTTTGCGATCTGCCATGTTTATCTCCCTAAGTTAAGCAAGTACCTCTAAAACTGTGAAATATTGAGACATTCAAGTCTTATGTCTTATATAAGAGTTTAGATACTTCAAAAAACCAAGCAAGAACTTTGTATCATTATTTATAAATTAATTAAATCTATAAATTCAATGACTTAAGCATTAATTTTCGTAATGTAAAATGGATATTCACCCTGTGGAGGTACATTTTTATTGAATTGCTGCACTGCATTTTACGTATCGTAATGACGTTTCACATTATGAAATAATACAAGATATTCAAATGGGTCTTGTTGATGGGGCATCGGAGACCTTAAAAGCCGTCAGAATGATCATCAATTGAAATAATGCAACGCCCACAAATAAGAGTTTTGGTAAGTCAATATCTAAAAAGATCGCAAAGATGAGCGGGCCAATAGCGGCGCCTAGATCGATCCCTGAATACACGACTCCATATACCCTGCCCGATACACCTGCTGGGGTCGCAGAACGGATCATTAAATCCCGCGAAGGCGCTGCAATACCCAAGCCGGCACCTATCACCACAAACAGAACAACAATGGCGTCAACTGGCACCCATCCGGTAGCTATCAACAAGCTCATTGAAATGCTCACCCCAAAGCAAGTAGTAATAATGCGCTCGGGGTACATAAAGCGTTTAGCGAGATAACCGCCTAGCAACATTCCAGTAGCACCACCCAATGACATCAAAGTTAAAAAATAATTACCAGAACTAACTGATAGGCCATACATTTCATAAAGGGCACTTGGGGCGAAAGATTGCAATCCGGTAGTGGCGGCCATACTAAAGAAAAAGAAAATCCAACAAAGCCAGACAGCTCGAAGTTTTAAAAAAGCAAAAGTACCTGCAGGCTTAACTCCGGGATTTGCAGCTACATGAGTAGCAATAGATTGGGCACGGCGATCCTTCACATTATCGATTAAGCGATCTCGATTTATCCATAAAATAAGAAGGATGATTGCTTCGAGAAATGATGCAGATAAGAAGGCAATACGCCAGTCCGTCAGAGTTGCAATGGAAACCATAAAAGCTGGCGCAGCAGCCCAACCAAGATAGCCAGTAACACCATGAATAGAATAAGCATAAGACAAATTGGGTGATGATATTTTGTGATTGATTAAAGTGTAATCAACTGGATGAAAGATCCCATTACCGCAACCGGCAATGACGGCCCCTAAAACTAACAAAGCGTAGCTGTTGCTCTGCGAATAAGTCAGCGCTGCAAGTGCCAGCAAACCCACCCCCGCAAACAAGACAGGGCGCGCACCGATGTGATCCACCAAAAACCCAGATGCTGCTTGTACTAGGCAAGAGACCACAAAAAAGATGGTCATGAGCAAACCTAACTCGGCATAGTTGTAGCCAAACTCCGCCTTCAGCCATGGAAACATAGGCGGAAGAATTAAGTGAAAGAAATGGGAGCTGCCGTGAGCTAGGCTAATCAGACCAACAAGCCGTACATCACTGGCGCGCCTGCTTTGCGTATCAGTCATCTAACGAGTTTACTGGCGCAGGATAATTGCTGCTGATTTTGCCCGAACTTTACTTAGTAAAGCTAAAGCCCCCATCCTTATCAATGCCAATAGGAACGGTGTCCTTAGGGCCAAACTTGCCTTCTAAAATCATCTTGGACACCGGGTTCTCGATATATTGCTGAATCGCTCGCTTGAGTGGTCTTGCGCCATAAATAGGATCAAAGCCCACTTCAGCAATTTTATTAAGTGCGGCATCACTGACTTCCATTTGCATATCCAGTTTTGCCAAACGATCAGAAAGATTCTTAAGAAGAATCTTGGCAATATTGGCAATATTTGCTTTATCCAAGCCATGGAATACGACAATCTCATCAATTCTGTTTAGAAACTCAGGGCGGAAGTGATTTTTTAACTCTGCGAATACTGCCTCTTTAATTTCGAGCTGTTTCTTGCCAACCATTGACTGAATAAGATGGGATCCAATATTACTGGTCATCACAATCACTGTGTTCTTAAAGTCTACGGTACGACCTTGACCATCCGTTAAACGGCCATCATCGAGGACTTGCAAGAGGACATTAAAGACATCTGGATGTGCCTTCTCGATTTCATCAAACAGAATGACACAGTAAGGATGGCGACGCACTTTCTCTGTAAGGTACCCACCTTCTTCGTAGCCTACGTAGCCTGGAGGCGCGCCGATCAAACGCGCAACACTATGCTTCTCCATAAACTCACTCATATCTATTCGGATTAAGTGCTCTTCACTATCGAATAAGAAACCAGCCAAAGCCTTACAAAGCTCGGTCTTACCAACGCCCGTAGGTCCCAAAAATAAGAATGAGCCATATGGACGATGCTCTTCAGCAAGACCAGCGCGAGAACGGCGAATCGCATCAGAAACCGCGCGAATAGCCTCTTCTTGGCCAACCACACGCTTGTGCAATAAATCCTCCATCTTAAGTAATTTATCGCGCTCACCCTCCATCATCTTTGATACCGGGATACCAGTCGCACGAGAAACTACTTCAGCAATCTCTTCGGCACCTACTTGAGTTCGCAAGAGTTTATTTTTAACTGGGCCACCTTTGCTACCTTTAGCTTCAGCAGCTGTGGCGGACTTTAGCTTAGCCTCTAATTCGGGCAGTTGACCATATTGCAATTCAGCCACTTTTTCCAACTTACCTTCGCGCTGAAATTTCACAATATCAGCCCTAATTTTTTCAATCTCTTCTTTTACGTGGGCCACACCAAGAACGGCACCTTTTTCTGCTTTCCAGATTTCCTCCAAATCAGCATATTCAGCGCCAAGACGTTTTATCTCATCCTCAATTAATCCTAGGCGTTTTTGTGAGGCCTCATCTTTTTCTTTTTTAACGGCCTCGCGTTCAATTTTTAGCTGAATAAGGCGACGTTCCAACTTATCCATGACCTCGGGTTTAGAGTCAATCTCCATCCGAATACGAGAGCCAGCTTCATCGATTAAATCAATCGCTTTATCTGGCAAAAAACGATCCGTAATATAGCGATGCGATAACTCAGCCGCAGCCACGATGGCGGGATCAGTGATCTCAATACCATGGTGAAGCTCATATCGCTCCTGCAAGCCACGTAAGATAGCAATAGTAGCTTCTACGCTAGGCTCTTCAACCATTACCTTTTGAAAGCGACGCTCAAGTGCAGCATCTTTTTCGATGTACTTACGGTATTCATCTAGAGTGGTAGCGCCGATGCAATGTAATTCTCCACGCGCTAAAGCAGGTTTAAGCATATTTCCAGCGTCCATTGCCCCCTCACCCTTACCGGCACCTACCATCGTATGAATCTCATCGATAAAAATAATGGTGCGACCTTCGTCTTTGGCTACGTCACTTAGGACCGCCTTAAGACGCTCCTCAAACTCACCACGGTATTTAGCGCCAGCCAAGAGTAAAGCCATATCCAAAACCAATACACGCTTGTCTTTAAGGGTTTCTGGGACCTCACCATTGACAATACGCTGCGCCAACCCCTCGACGATTGCCGTCTTGCCAACACCTGGCTCACCAATTAATACAGGATTATTTTTGCCACGGCGTTGCAAAATCTGAATAGTGCGACGAATTTCATCATCACGACCGATAACAGGATCTAGCTTGCCCATACGAGCACGCTCCGTAAGATCCAATGTATATTTTTTCAACGCTTCACGTTGGCCTTCAGCATCCGCACTATTCACTGACTCTCCTCCACGCACTAAATTAATAGCAGCCTCTAACGACTTACGGCTTAACCCATTCTCACGAGCAATTTTTCCCAGCTCACCTTTATCTTCAGACATGACCAATAAAAATAGCTCACCCGCAATAAATTGATCACCACGCTTATTTGCTTCTTTTTCAGTCAGGTTTAACCAATTACTTAAATCGCGACCAACCTGAACTTCACCGCTAGTGCCCTGAACTTCAGGTAAATGACTAATGAGCTTTTCCGCCCCCTTTTCAAGGCCAGGAACATTAACGCCAGCCCTCGTTAAGAGGCTCTTGGCACCGCCATCAGAATCATGCAGCATTGCTAGTAGCAAATGGGCTGGTTCTATATATTGATTATCTTTAGTTAAAGCAAGACTTTGCGCCTCACTCAATGCTTCTTGAAATTTGGTCGTTAATTTATCTATTCTCATTTTTTACCTAATTTACAAAATCTGAATGAACACTTCTACTAATTATAATAATAGAGGGTATAACTTCAAGTGACCTATATATATGTAGAATATGAAGGCGAAATCGTTATCTTTCAAGATCTTTAAGGATCTTTTAACCCTAAGACGCCCTATTTTGACCTGGCTTGTTTATCTTCTAGAATGTTCCGACGGTAGCTTCTATGCTGGGATTACCAACAGGCTTGAACATCGGCTACAGGCCCATAACACTGGTCAAGGCGCACGATATACCCGCTCTCGTAGACCAGTAATCCTCTTGGCTACCCAGGAGCACCCAGATCGATCTGAGGCCTCTAAAGCGGAAGCTAGGCTAAAGCGTTTGCAGCGATCAGAAAAATTGGGATTTTTTAAGATTTAAATCATTGAAGATGAAATAAGGGATCTCCTAGGATGTCTTTGACATTTACACGAATCCTACCGACTCCTCTGCACCACTTGAACCAATAACTGGCTTTAAGCATCGCCGCATAGGAATCGATAATTTATAAGCAGCAATAAGCTCACCTAAATGAGCTTAAAAAAATGCTAGTAAATGCGCCTTACTAAAGGGAATCTTTGATGTATTCAATGCCAAAAATTTCCTTTAAATGGAAAATCTGATAATCAATCTTATCTTTTCTCAGCTCTTTAATGAGCTCTTTATCATAAGAAAAATTCCTCATCACATCTGCCTTCAAGTTATAAACTGGCCAATGAACCTGCCCAGAAACATTGGGATTGCCTGTCCTAGCAAAAGCCGCCCAACTCTGAGACATCTTCTCGGACATCGCCTTATCTTGTGCACTATTCTTATCCACAATCGGATACCAGTACTTTGACCAAACGCCTTTTTCCTTTAGGTCTGTTGTCGCATTTTTAATGCGTGCGCATTGGTTAGTGCCTGACTCGGGTAGATTTGGAGCTTGAGGCATGGAGTCCAAGCTACCAAAAACATAAGCGATCTCGAAGGTATGTGGTGCACCCGGATAAGCCGGGCGGATGTTCTTACTTAAGTAATCAAAATAATAGGCATATCCAGGCGCTACCCCATTCATATTATTGGCCAGCATCTTCGTACTCGCTCGATACAACATATCACCCATTACGTTCGAAGACAAAATACACGGGTCTTTATTTTGCGCATAAAGTTTTTTAATAGTTTTAGGATCTTCGTCTACCTTTTTTAGAAAAGCATCAAGCGGTGGTTGACCAGGCACAAGAAAGCTCGAATCCCATGAGTTGGTACCTATCATAAAAGGAACCTTGGCCTGCTGGCCCGCTGCAAATAAAGCAAGAGGGTCTCCTTTCAAGATCTGGCCATCAACAAATGGCCCGCCAAACTCCCCTTCTTCAAAGTTAGCTGGACTTAGCACCAGATTTTGTGCAGGAAGACTTCTTAATTCCTTTAAAGACTTAGCTCCGATAGTGGCCATATATTTTGCGTCTACATCTACTTCGGGAGCAGAACCAAACCGTTTTTCTGTCATACCACGTAGGGGACTCTGTTGCGCGCTTTCAGCAATAGCCTTGTGGAATAGCCCCTTAGCAGCATCAGACACCATCAGCCATGTGACGCTCCGACCACCAGCAGATTCACCGAAAATAGTCACATTATTTGGATCTCCACCAAATTCTTGAATGTTTTTTTTGACCCATTGAAGTACCGCAATTTGATCCATCACACCATAATTTCCAACAGGCTCGCCCCTCGACTTGGCCTCATTAATCAATTCATGAGGCGCAAAGAATCCAAGCGTACCCAAGCGATAATCAAAGGTCACAACAATGACACCATTCTTAATTAGATTAATCGGGATGAACTGGGCATCTTTACTGCCATCAACAAATAAACCACCCCCATGAATCCACACCATGACGGGCAAATTCTGAGCTAATTTTTTTGGTGTAAATACGTTTAACTTTAAGCAATCTTCATTCCCGGGCAGAGTCAAGCCATTGCTTAGGTTTTTAATATAAGGTTGAGGGCAAGAATCACCAAATTGACTCGCATCTCGCGTTCCGCTCCAAGGAATGGCGGCTTGAGGGGGTCTCCACCGAAGATCGCCAACGGGCGGCGCCGCATAAGGAATACCCTTAAAAACTTGCATATTGCGCTCGGTGATACCTTGCAACCGTCCAGCCTCAGTTTGCACTTCAGGTCGCTGATCTTGAGCATGCACATTAAATATCATGGCACTTAATAACAGCAATACGATTGTCTTCATTGCAGAACCTGGCTAGAAAATAATGAAAAGTCTAGCATAAGCCAATAGCAGGCCATTCCTCAGAATCTATGGAGCGCAAAAAAACAAAGGTCCGAATTTTAATTACTCTTTGCTAGAGGAACTAAAACCCCAACTAACTGAACTGGCTTCTTAAGCGCTAGCTAAAAATAGTTTTTCAAGTCGCTTAAACAAGCCTGCACCCTTAGAGGATAAAACAATGAATTTGCTTCTGTCTTTTTGCCCACATTCTTTATATTGTAAAAAGTTAGAGGACAGAAGTCTATTAAGAGCCGCATGAGCTGTTGCACGCGAACCAAACTGTGGGTCTTCAATGATACCCATCACTCTTAGTGGGGAATCAAGCTTACGCCCTAAGATAATCTTTAAAATTTGTCTTTCTCGTGAAGGCATTCCGCCCCATATTTTTTCTTCTTTAGCAATAAAGCGGCGGTAGGGGGTTGTGATCATAGCTTTCTTTTTATTTATCGAGTTGCAATACTGAAAGAGTTTTATCGCCAATCATTAACTTTTCTATGATCGGGCAAATAATGACATCTCTATAACGAAAGGGAATATATTCATATTGCGCTCCTGAAACCACCTTCCACTTAGAGCCGTCATACAAAATGAAAATATCACCACGATTGCCATAAAAAGTTAATGGCTCTTTGATAGCCGTCTTATAACAGGCAACCGCATCCTCTTTAAAGGCATGCGCATCTAAAGAAAACATGGCGGGAAACATGAATATTGCAACCAACGCAGCTATAGCCCGTTTGGGGGCTATTTCAGCAATCAATGTGAAGCTTTAAATATTGACAGTGCGAGAGTCTTTGGGGGGAAAAGTTTCATTACTCATTGTAGGCTTTATTCCACGGCTTATAAACTACAGTCAATATGGTGTCCATAAAATAGACTAGAAGCCTATTAACAGTAGCTCTTAGGTGATAATGAGACATGTCTTCTAACAACTACCAAACTCACTTAAGCTCAAACATGAAACGAATGAGGTTCGAGATGGGGCTTTCACAAGAAAAACTGGCACTGCAGGCGGGTATTGATAGAACCCTTGTTAGTAAAATTGAGAGGGGACTTGGTAACCCAACATTGGTAGTTCTGGTCAAGGTATCCAGCACTTTGGGAGTGGGTATTTGTGATTTACTTTGCCCGCCTATTGAGCGCTATCACTCAAAACAGGTGAGCAACCCAACTCACCAGTAGCATCAGAAAACACTAGCCCTGATCAGCTCTTATTCCAGCGTGCCATGGCAACCTCATCAGCAACGCGGGCATCAACCCAACGACCCCCTTCTGATGTCACTTCTTTTTTCCAAAAAGGGGCTGCCGTTTTAAGGTAATCCATAATAAACTCGCACGCAGCAAATGCTTCCCTTCTATGGGCACTTGTTACAGCCACTAAAACGATTTGATCTTCAGGCAACATTGGCCCAATCCGATGGATGATTAATGTATTGCGAATATCCCAGCGTGACTTTGCTTGATCAGCAATTTCTTCCAGTGCTTTTTCAGTCATTCCTGGGTAGTGCTCAAGAGTCATACTCGTCAATTGGCTGCCATCATTTAAATCTCGCACAGTGCCAACAAAAGAAACTACAGCACCCACTTGCAAATCACCTTTACGAATTTCTTTGATTTCAGCGCCCAAATCAAAGTCTGCCTCCTGAATGCGGATAACCATATCAGCCGCCCGTTACCGGAGGAAAGAAAGCAACTTCTGCGCCTTCTTGTAATACTGTAGATTCGCTCACCATTTCTTGGTTTAAAGCGCAGCGTATTGTTTTACTTCCTTCTAGAACTTCAGCCCAAGCACCACCACGTCCAATCAAATGACTGCGCAAATCAGAAATCGTATTCACGAATTCGGGAATTAAAATATTCTCATGAGACGTACCTAAGGCTTCACGTAAAGAAGCAAAGAATCGTAATTCAATTTTCATAAGACAATCGTAATCGGATTTACTAAGTTTTGTTTAATACAGTAAAGCGCTCAGGGGGATATATTTAACAAAATCACCCGCTTTAAATATCTGCCCTGGGGGGCAGTCTACCAAACCATCACTCCATGAGGCGCTGGTAAGTACCCCAGAGCTTTGGTTTTGGAATAGATCCAAGCCCCCTTGATCGTTAATTTTGACACGAAGAAATTCATTACGACGATCTCCTTTGAGCCAATCAAAGTCAGCGCGCATGGGGTAGGATCGTGGAGGGCCCGCTTCACGCCCTTGCAATTGAAGAATGAATGGCCTAACAAATAACAAGAAAGTGACAAAGCTAGAAACGGGGTTACCAGGCAATCCCATAAACCATGCTTCGCCGTCGTCTGGATTATTTGATCTACGAACAGCGCCAAAAGCCAAAGGTTTTCCAGGCTTAATGGCTATTTGCCATAAATTCAATCGCCCTTCTGCTGTAACGGCGGGTTTAATGTGATCCTCCTCGCCTACTGATACGCCGCCAGAAGTGATAATCAAATCATGATCTTTGCTGGCTGCGCGGAGCGTTGCACGCGTCACATCCAAGCGATCTGGAACAATTCCCAAATCGGTAGCATCACATCCTAAAGCCTTTAGGCACGCTAACAAAGTATCGCGATTAGAGTTGTAAATGCCACCCGGCTTTAAAGGCTCACCTGGAAGTGCTAACTCATCACCAGTAAAAAATGCTGCCACCCTGACACGACGCTTAACGCTCAAATGCGTCAGACCAGCAGAGGCAGCAACACCCAATTCTTGTGGGCGTAAAAATGTTCTGGCGCTTAATGCAGTTTTACCTGCAGTTAAATCCTCACCTTTGCGACGAATCCATTGGCCGACTTTAAGGGCGCTATTAATTTGGACATCTTCACCCGAGCCTTCGAGAACGGTGCAGTCCTCTTGCATAACTACAGCATCTGCTCCAGGCGGAATAGGCGCACCGGTAAAAATACGCGCAGCCGTACCAGGCTCCAATTGAGACCCCACGGATCCCGCTGGAATGCGCTGGGCAATTTTGAGATGGCTTGCGATATTTAAATCGGCAATCCGAACTGCATATCCATCCATGGAGGTGTTGTCCATCGGGGGAACGTCCACCAAGCTTTTCACATCTTCGGCCAACACCCGACCCAATGCTGCCTGCATGGGCACTACCTCACTGCCACTCACGGGTTTTGCATGCAACAGTAAATGATCTAAGGCCTGCTGAGCAGTCAACATCGGGGGTTTAGTCATAGCACTTCTGGCCGAGTTTTGTATAGGGTTAATTCAGATGTGAGGTAATAAAGGCTTTGACCTCATTCACGTCAGCATTAATATTTTCAACGCGCAGGGGTTTGGACTTGATATCTTTAAATGCAGGCGGACATTCTGCTGGACGGCCTAGAGCCAATTTGATAGTTTCTTCAAACTTAATAGGCAAAGCTGTTTCCAGCACAATCATCGGGATACCTGATTGCAGATGATCACGGGCCACTTTAACGCCGTCAGCGGTATGAGTATCAATCATCACGCCGTAGCGATGATCGACATCACGGATCGTATCGAGGCGGTTTTGATGGGTGCTTCGACCAGACTGAAAGCCATACTTTCCGATCTCTTTAAAGATAACTTCTTTTGAGATATCAAAACCACCAGCCTCATCTACCAACTTGAACATTCGCGCAGTAGCCTGACCATCCTGACCCATTAAATCAAATACAAAACGTTCAAAGTTACTCGCCTTAGAAATATCCATTGAAGGGCTAGAGGTATGCAAGGTCTCAGCAGACTTGCGAGCCCGGTAAATACCCGTTCGGAAGAACTCATCAAGAACATCATTTTCATTGGTGGCAGCAACCAAATGTTCTATTGGCAGACCCATCATGCGGGCAATATGACCAGCGCAGATATTGCCAAAGTTACCCGACGGCACAGTAAAGGAAACTTTTTCTGCGCTTGATTTAGTGGCCAGTAAATAACCCTGAAAATAGTAGACCACTTGCGCTACAACACGACCCCAATTAATAGAGTTCACTGTTCCAATGCGATGCTTTTCTTTGAAAGCATGGTCGTTGCTCACTGCCTTAACAATATCCTGGCAATCATCAAACACTCCAGCAACTGCTAAGTTAAAAATATTGGGGTCTTGCAAGGAATACATCTGGGCCGATTGAAATGCGCTCATCTTGCCACGTGGTGAGAGCATAAATACTTTGACGCCCTCTTTACCGCGCATCGCATATTCAGCAGCGCTACCCGTATCACCTGAGGTTGCACCCAAAATATTGAGCTTCTGCCCAGCATGTTTTAAAGCATACTCAAAGAGATTTCCAAGCAACTGCATCGCCATATCCTTGAACGCTAACGTTGGGCCATTGGATAAGCTTAATAAACCAATACGAGTTCCCCCCTCTTCGCCTAACCAATGAAGGGGGGTTATGTCATTTGCATTATCTTCTGGACGTCCATTGCAATAGACTTTTCCAGTATAGGTTTTACGTAGTAAAACACGTAGATCATCTTCTGGAATGTCATTGCAATACAGTCTTAAGACCTCAAAAGCTAAATCCGCATAGGACAAGCCTCGCCAAGAATCTAATTGCTCCGAAGTCACCTTTGGATACTCCACCGGCAAATATAAACCGCCATCGGGCGCTAAACCGCCCAGCAGAATTTCTAAAAATGATTGTTGAGGGCTATTGCCTCGGGTAGATTGGTAACGCATATATTTTTAGGACAAATGCTCTAAACGAATCTTCACCACTTTACCAGCCACGGTCTTCAGATTTTCGATTTCATGAATCGCCGCAAGCATATGCTTCTCTTTGGTCTCATGAGTAAGGACTACGAGATCAGTCTGGCTCTCACCTTCATCCGCCTCTTTTTGCAAGAGTGCATCAATAGAAATACCGTGATCCGCTAAGATTTTAGTAATGTCAGCCAGAACGCCAGCTTGATCAGCTACGCGCAAACGCAAGTAGTAGCTAGTGCTAATTTCACCCATAGGTAGTACTAAAATATCGCTGACCGCATCTGGTTGAAAAGCCAAATAAGGAACTCGATTTTCAGGGCTGGCTCCTAGCAAACGGGTGATATCTACCAAGTCTGCGATCACAGCAGATGCGGTTGGCTCTGAGCCCGCACCTTTGCCGTAATATAGAGTCGTACCTACAGCATCGCCAAATACTTGGACCGCATTCATAGCGCCTTCAACATTGGCAATCAGACGTTTGGTTGGGATGAGGGTTGGATGTACACGCAACTCAACGCCAATTGAAGTCTTTTTCGCAATACCAAGTAGTTTGATGCGATAACCTAATTGTTCTGCATATTTAATATCAATGGCATCTAACTGAGTGATGCCCTCAACGTGCGCTTTTTCAAACTGCATGGGAATACCAAACGCAATGGCACTCATGATGGTTGCCTTATGGGCAGCATCAACACCTTCAATATCAAAGGTAGGGTCAGCTTCAGCATAACCCAAACGCTGCGCCTCTTTTAATACTGTTGCAAAGTCCAAGCCCTTGTCACGCATCTCTGAGAGAATAAAGTTCGTTGTACCGTTAATGATGCCGGCAATCCACTCGATGCGATTAGCAGTTAAACCTTCACGCAAAGCCTTAATGATGGGTATTCCACCAGCAACAGCAGCTTCAAATGCCACCATTACCCCTTTTTCGTGGGCGGCTTTAAAAATTTCATTACCGTGAACAGCAATTAAAGCCTTGTTAGCAGTAACCACATGCTTCCCAGCGGCAATTGCTTCAAGCACCAATTCTTTGGCAATGCCATAACCACCAATGAGCTCTACCACTACGTCGATCTCAGGATCGTTGATGACGGCACGTGCATCACCCACAATTTGCGCACGATCTTGCACGATTTCTTTTGCGCGCTCTACATTTAGATCTGCCACCGTGTGAATACGAATACCACAACCAGCGCGACGAAAGATCTCGTCCTGATTGCGCTCTAAAACAGTGAATACGCCCCCACCTACAGTACCAATACCTAATAGCCCAACTTGAATCGGTTTCATGATGCCTTTGATGCGGTTGATGTAGTCGCTTTACGACTATGTTTTTGACGATATCGTTCTAAAAAACGCGCAAGACGCCCAATGGCTTCCCTCAGAACGTCTTCATGAGGCAAGAAAACTACTCGGAAATGATCTGGTTTAGCCCAGTTAAAGCCTGAGCCTTGAACCATTAATACTTTTTCTTCCTTCAGAAGATCGGCAATAAATTGTTGGTCATCCTCAATCGGATACATTACTGGATCTAACTTAGGAAATAAATACAAGGCAGATTTTGGCTTTACGCAAGTAACCCCAGGTATCTCAGTAATTAACTTCCATGCAAGATCTCGCTGCTTGGCTAAGCGACCACCTTCAGCCACCAAGTCATTGATACTTTGATACCCGCCTAAGGCAGTTTGAATAGCATACTGCCCAGGAACGTTGGCACATAAGCGCATTGAAGAAAGCATATTGAGACCCTCGATGTAGTCTCGTACCATTGCTTTGTCACCCGATACGATCATCCAGCCCGCACGATAACCACAAGAACGGTAGTTTTTAGAAAGACCATTAAATGTGATCGTAACGACATCAGTAGATAAGGATGCTAAGGAAATGTGCTTCTCTTGGTCATACAACATCTTGTCGTAGATTTCATCCGCAAATAAAATTAAGTCATTCTCACGAGCGATCTCAGTGAGTTCACTTAATACTTCCTTGGAATAAATTGCACCAGTTGGATTATTGGGATTAATCACCACTATCGCCTTAGTGCGAGAGGTGATCTTTTTACGCAAATCCGTCAAATCAGGTGCCCACTCCTTGGACTCATCACAAAGATAATGAACTGGGGTGCCTCCAGACAAACTTACGGCCGCAGTCCACAGTGGATAGTCTGGCGCAGGCACTAAAACTTCGTCGCCATTGTTGAGTAATGCATTCATGGACATCACGATGAGCTCAGAAACCCCATTACCAGTATAGATATCGTCCAAAGTCACGCCTTGGATACCTTTTTCCTGGCAATACTGCATGATGGCCTTACGGGCAGAAAAAATACCTTTGGAATCAGAGTACGCCGAAGCATTGCCCAGATTACGGATCATATCGAGCTGGATCTCCTCTGGCGGATCAAAGCCAAAAACACCCACATTTCCAATGTTTAATTTAATGATTTTGTGACCCTCTTCCTCCATGCGCTGAGCAAGCTCAAGCACTGGACCACGTATGTCATAACAGACGTGATTGAGTTTTTCGGATTTTAGGATGGGTTTCACAATAAATTAAAGGGTAAGTTCTTGAAATTTTGGAAAAAACAGCTGGCTATAATCCATATAATTATGACAGAGAGTCCATGTGAAGCTTCAATCTGACCCCCATTCAGGAGCCAACACCGTTACTGGTTACGGTGATGGCTATGTAGAGATCAATAGGACCGCCTACCACCATGCTGTTTTATTAAGCTCAGATGGTGACATTGTAGAGTGGCCCGTCAGTTCATTTAATCAGCTAATGGAGAGTCATTTTGCGCAAATGGCCACCTTAAAGCCTGAATTAATCCTTATTGGCACTGGAACTAGGCAGCGATTTCCAAAACCCGAACTCTTAAAGCCACTAATTCAAGCCAAAATCGGCTTTGAGTTTATGGATTCACAGGCAGCTTGCAGAACTTACAACATCTTAGTTGGCGAAGGCCGCCAAGTACTATTGGCCCTCATTGTGGAAACCACTTAATGCAGTTTGGCCAAATGAGACAGTCCAGCGCCTTAAATCCGGGAAAGATCCTGATCTTGGTGCTGATCTACGCTCTACTTTGGTTTGGTACCTTGAATTACCGTCATCTCATTCCATCTGATGAAGGGCGATATGCAGAAATTGCTCGCGAGATGTTGGTCACTGGTGATTGGATTACTCCTCGCTATAACGGCTATAAGTATTTTGAAAAACCACCCTTGCAAATTTGGGTGACCGCTTCAGCATTTCACCTATTTGGCATAGGCGATTGGCAAGCCCGCCTTTGGACGGCGCTCACAGGGTTTTTAACCATCTTGTTTGTTGGGTTTGCTGGTGCTCGAATCTATGGCTCTCGCGCTGGGTGGCTGGCCTCAGTGGTACTAGCATCAAGTCCAATGTGGGTCATTAGCGGGCACGTAAACTCCTTAGATATGGGACTCTCCGCCTTTTTAGTGGCAGCCCTTTGCAGTCTATTGCTGGCTCAGACTTCGCACAATAAAAACAGTACTCGTCATTGGATGTGGGGATGTTGGATTTTTATGGCCTTGGCAACCCTCTCCAAAGGGGTGATCGGCTTTGCAATACCCGCCATGGTTTTTCTCTTCTATTCGATCAGCGCTTGGGATTGGCGAATCTGGAAACGTCTCCATTTGCTTAGTGGAGCCATTTTATTTTTAGCAATCACTGCGCCTTGGTTTGTAGTGGTAGCGCAACGCAATCCTGAATTTTTACAATTCTTTTTTATTCATGAGCACTTGGAGCGATTTACTCAAACAGCTCACAGTAGAACTGGACCCATCTACTACTTCCTGCCCTTGCTCTTCCTGGGCTTTTTTCCATGGCTCGCACAAGTGCCGGCGGCTATTGCGCTTGCTTGGCAAGAACGACAGCGAAAATTTTCTAGTGGCTGGCTATTAGTGTGTTGGTTTGCCGTGATTCTGGGCTTTTTTAGCATTTCCCAGTCAAAGTTACCTGGCTACATCATTCCCATATTTCCAGCACTAGCTTTATTGGTAGGCCATCAACTCGACCGCAGTCTTAATTTTAGTAACGCCCTTAAATTACCCTGGCAATTACAAACCCTCTTCTGCGCCCTTCTAGGTGGCGCTGGATTTTTCTTTTTATCAGAAATCAGCAAGCAAGCAAGGCCTGATGAAATTGAGTCTTATGCGCAATACACCTATTGGATTATTGCAGCTTTGATTTCCTTGTTTGCCTTTAGTTCGGCGGCATTCATGCAGGCCAAGAGGAATGGACTATCTAGTATTGTGAGTTACGCATCTGGCTTTTTCTTATGCGCACTCATCGCTGGTACTGGGCATGAAACACTTGGTCGTGCGGTATCGGGGATTGATTTAGTCGATCGGGTAAAAGTAAGCATTCCCAAAAATGTCAACTTCTACTCGGTACGGATTCTTGATCACACCGTCCCCTTCTATTTGGGCAGGACCATGATTATGGTTGAGTTTCCAGATGAGCTTGAGTTCGGGGTCAACCAAGAACCGCTACTCTGGCTCCCCACACTTGATGCCTTTATTGATCGCTGGAAAGAAGATCGGGCTGCTTACGCCTTAATGGCTCCTGAACAATATATAGAATTACAAAAACTCAATTTACCCATGCAAGAAGTTGGCAGGGATTCACGTCGAGTGATTGTGAAACACCCTGATACCGCAAATACTTTGCAACAATAACCCACAAGGCGAACTATGTCGGTCAACGAAAATACACTGCCTTTTATACCTTTTACACGCCCCCACTTTAACCAAGAAACAATTGATGCCGTAGCTGATGTATTGCGTTCTGGTTGGGTAACTTCAGGTCCTAAACTTGCCGAATTTGAGTCTGAATTAAGCTCGTACTTCGGTGGTCGTCCTGTGCGTTGTTTTGCCAATGGCACGGCCACCATGAAAATTGCTCTGCAAATAGCTGGGATTGGTCCTGGAGATGAAGTCATCACTACCCCGATCTCTTGGGTAGCAACCTCTAACGTTATTTTGGGCGTAGGCGCTACACCTGTGTTTGTAGATATTGATCCGGTGACGCGCAATATTGATTTAAATAAAATAGCCGCTGCCATTACCTCTAAAACTCGTGCCATCATGCCCGTTTATTTGGCTGGTTTGCCTGTGGATATGGACCAACTCTATTCCCTCGCAAAGCAATACAAATTACGCGTGATTGAAGATGCTGCCCAAGCATTTGGATCTCAATGGAAGGGTCAAAAAATTGGTAGCATAGGTGATTTAGTGAGCTTTAGTTTTCAGGCGAATAAAAACCTATCGACGGTTGAGGGCGGTTGTTTAGTTTTAAACACACTAGATGAAGCGAGGCTCGCAGAGAAGCTCCGCTTACAAGGTCTAACTCGTCAAGGCATGGATGGCATGGACGTTGATGTGCTTGGCGGTAAGGATAATTTAACCGACGTTAATGCAGTCATCGGACTACAGCAACTAAAGCAATTACCCACTTTTCAGACTCGAAGAGCGGCGTTGGCACGACAATATTTCGATGCTATTCGTACCGGCCTTAAAGTAATGAATCTAGATAATCTTGAGCTTGAGCTCCCTGTCGAGAATTTCACAGACAGTAACTGGCATATGTTCCAAATAGTTTTGCCTTTAGAGCAAATCACCATAGATCGAGCTCAGCTAATGACGGAGTTAAAAGATCTCGGAATTGGTACTGGAGTTCACTACCCAATAATTACAGGATTTACGTTGTATCAGAAACTAGGATATGACACTGCAGATACTCCAATTGCGCATCATGTTGGGCGCTCCATTTTGACTCTCCCTCTGTTTCCAGGAATGGCAGATAAAGACATCGACCGTATAGCAAACGCTTTGCTTGGCATACTTAAAAAATACCTCAAAAGCTGAAAATTCCCAAGAAAAGGGTATTTGAGACAAGATCAGGCAAAATTACAGCATGACATTGAATTTAGCTACCTTAGCCAGCAATCCAGAACTCAGCATCGTTATTCCCGTCTATAACGAGGAGGATGGTCTCCAAGCCCTTTTCGATCGGCTTTACCCCGCCTTAGATGAGATCGCCTCGAAACGTCATCTAGCCTATGAAATTATTTTTGTAAACGATGGTAGTAAAGATCGTTCGGCAGGCATTCTGGGTAAGCAAGTTGACCTACGCCCTGATGTTACGCGCGCAGTATTATTTCAAAATAACTTTGGTCAGCATATGGCAATCATGGCTGGTTTTGAATATGCCCGTGGACAGTTCATTATTACGCTCGATGCTGACTTGCAAAATCCCCCCGAAGAAATTGATGCGCTTACCAATGAGCTACTTAAAGGTCATGATTATGTAGGGACCGTTCGAGCAGATCGTCGCGATAGCTTCTTCAGAAAATTTGCTTCACGCGCCATGAATCACTTGCGTCAAAAAATTACACGCATCACTATGACCGATCAAGGCTGCATGTTGCGCGGTTACAGTCGGCGTATTGTCGATCTCGTGCGTCAGTGTAACGAGAGCAATACTTTTATTCCCGCATTGGCTTACACCTTTGCGGCAAATCCAACTGAAATTAATGTAAGGCATGAAGAGCGCTTTGCTGGAGAGTCTAAATATAGCCTCTATCAACTGATTCGCTTGAACTTTGACTTAGTGACTGGCTTCTCGGTTATGCCCTTACAGATTTTCTCGATCCTAGGGATGTCGCTCGCTCTAGTAGCGGGTAGTCTTTTTATTTACTTGCTGGTTCGTCGCTTTTTGCTTGGGGCCGAGGTAGAGGGGGTCTTTACTCTCTTCGCACTCACCTTTTTCTTGATTGGAGTCATGCTGTTTGGCTTAGGATTGCTTGGTGAGTATATCGGTCGCATCTACCAGCAAGTCAGAGAGCGCCCACGCTATGCCGTTCAAACAGTTTTAGAGAAAAAGTAATTGCGCGCAGTTGTCTTTGCTTATCATGATGTTGGCGTCAATTGCCTCAAAGCACTTCTTGCTGGAGGCATTCAGGTTGATCTGGTGCTTACCCACCAAGATGACCCTAATGAAAATGTGTGGTTCGGGAGTGTGGCAAAGTTATGCGAAGAAAGAGGCATTCCCTGTATCACACCAAGCGCCTCTGAATTAGCTGAATGGATTCCAAAGATTCGGGGGCTAGCCCCTGAGTATCTTTTTTCCTTTTATTATCGCCACATGATTCCCGCAGAACTTCTGGCTTGCGCCAAAATTGCTGCACTCAATATGCATGGCTCTCTTTTGCCTAAGTATCGTGGACGGGCTCCGGTGAACTGGGCTATTTTGCATGGTGAAACCCAAACAGGCGCAACCTTACATGTCATGGAAGAAAGACCGGATGCTGGCGACATCGTAGGTCAGTCGGTAGTTGACATTGGTCCTGATGAAACGGCTGCTGAAGTTTTTTCTAAGGTGAGTAGGGCTGCTGTTGATGTGATCAATGAAGCGCTACCCAAATTAATTCATGGGGTGGTGTCCAAAAGGCCCAATGTGCTCGATCAAGGCAGTTATTTTGGTGGTCGCAAGCCTGCGGACGGTCAAATCCATTGGAATCAGTCAGCAATACAAGTTCATAATCTCGTCAGAGCTGTTGCACCCCCTTATCCCGGAGCCTTTACTCATTGGCAAGGCCATCGGATGATCGTGGCTCGCACCAGCCTTAAAGGACCCTTTCCAGGACAACTCAATCTTGCCACCCCTGGCATCCAAGTGGTTGATAATCAAGCATTCGGCATTTGCGGAGACCAGAAAGCAGTAGCGATAGTGGAATGGTTCCCCGCAAATAGCTAAGCAAGATATTTAGCAGTACATTTAGCAAAAATCACATTTGATTAAAACGAGACAGTAAAGATGAAAAAAGTACTCATTCTTGGCGTAAATGGCTTTATCGGCCATCACCTTTCTAAGCGTATTCTGGAGACAACCGATTGGGATGTCTACGGAATGGATATGCAAAATGACCGTCTTGGGGATTTGATTAATCACCCACGCATGCACTTCTTCGAAGGCGACATCACCATCAATAAAGAATGGGTGGAGTACCACATCCGAAAGTGTGATGTGATTTTGCCTTTAGTGGCCATTGCAACGCCGGCAACTTACGTACAGCAACCATTAAAAGTATTCGAGCTCGATTTCGAAGCGAACCTGCCTATTGTCCGCTCTGCAGTGAAATACAAAAAGCATTTGGTTTTTCCATCCACATCTGAAGTCTATGGAATGTGTGAAGATGGCGAGTTTGATCCTGCTGCATCGAATATGGTGTACGGCCCTATTAATAAGCCTCGTTGGATCTATGCTTGCTCTAAACAATTAATGGATCGTGTGATCTGGGGTTATGGCATGGAAGGATTGCGCTTTACACTCTTTCGCCCCTTTAACTGGATTGGCCCTGGTCTAGATAGCATCTATACGCCCAAAGAAGGCTCTTCACGTGTTGTAACTCAATTCTTAGGTCATATTGTTCGCGGTGAATCCATTAATTTAGTTGATGGCGGAGCCCAGAAACGTGCCTTTACATATATTGATGATGGTATTGATGCCTTGATGCATATTATTGATAACAAGGATGGCATTGCAAACGGCAAGATTTATAACATTGGTAATCCCAAGAATAATCACTCAATTCGTGAGCTCGCGAACCAGATGCTGGAGATTGCCCTCAGCATTCCCGAGTATGCCAAGACCGCAAATGACGTGAAGATTGTTGAAACCACCTCTGGCGCCTACTATGGCGAAGGGTATCAAGATGTTCAAAACCGCGTGCCCGCAATTGATAACACGATGAGTGAACTTCACTGGAAACCCACTACAAATATGAGCGATGCTCTAAAGAATATTTTTGAAGCCTATCGTGAAGATGTGGAAAAAGCCCGTCACTTAGTAGATATAGAATAAGCGTTGAGGTAAATGGCAAAAATTGCACTCAAGGTAGATGTTGATACCTTACGCGGCACTCAAGAAGGCGTTCCTAATTTAGCTCGCACCTTTGAGCATTTTGACCTAAAGGCCACCTTCTTATTCAGCATGGGTCCTGATCACACTGGCTGGGCACTTAAACGAGTCTTTCGTCCAGGTTTCCTGAAAAAAGTGAGCCGCACTTCCGTAATCGAACACTACGGTATCAAAACACTCCTTTATGGAGTGCTCCTACCTGGTCCTGATATTGGTAAGCTTGCTGCCAAAGAAATGCGTGCCATAGATCAAGCCGGCCATGAGACGGGAATTCATACTTGGGACCATGTCGCTTGGCAAGATGCCGTGCATCATAAGGATGCATCATGGACAAAAGCGCAAATGCAAAAGAGCTGGGATCGTTTTATTGAGATCTTTGGACATCCGCCAGCCACTTATGGTGCAGCTGGATGGCAAATGAATGAAGTAGCTTTTGAACAACTCGACCGATGGGGCATCCAATACTCATCAGATGGTAGAGCAAAGCCTAATCTGGTACCTTACCGCCTTGCGCTGGGTTCTGGCAACACAAAACATGTGCAATACCCCACGACTCTGCCAACCTTTGATGAGTTAATTGGGGTTGATGGTGCGGATGCGTTTAGTGCCGTGTCAAAACTGCTGGAAATCACTCAGAGTAACCCTAATGATCAAGTATTTACTTTGCATGCAGAGCTAGAGGGTCAAAAGCTATTACCTGCATTTGAACGATTATTAGGTGCTTGGCTTAATCAGGGTCATGAACTAGTGACTATGGGCCAGCTACATCAATCTTGGGAAGCTACCAAACAGCTTAATAAAATAGCAGTACTGCCCATGACTTGGGGTGCAATACCCAACCGTAGTGGTGAGCTTATTATTCAAGATCTTTAAGTGGCAGTTGCAACGAGAAAACAAACTTTTTAAAATCAGAAATATTTAACCAAGCACAAAGGACTTTCATGACAATAGAAATTGGCAAACCAATGCCTCAGTGCGCAGTTCCTGCCACATCAGGTCTTATCTTTTCTCCAGAGTCTGCCAAAGGGAAAAAATTAGTCATTTACTTTTATCCAAAAGATATGACGCCTGGCTGTACTGCTGAGTCCGGTGAGTTCCGCGATAATATCGAAGCTTTCACCAAAGCCAATACCTTGATCGTAGGCGTCTCCAGAGATAACCTCAAATCTCATGATAACTTTCGCAGTAAATTAGAACTTCCTTTTGAGTTAGTGGCGGATACCGAAGAGAAGCTATGTCAACTTTTTGGCGTCATGAAGTTGAAGAATATGTATGGCAAGCAGGTTCGCGGTGTTGAGCGAAGTACCTTCCTATTTGACTCGGCTGGAAAGCTTGTAAAAGAATGGCGAGGCTTAAAGGTTTCTGGACATGTGACAGAGGTATTACAAGCAGCCCAAGCAAGCAGTTAATTTTTGCAATTAATTTAATCTGGGGTACTTGCAAAGCCTCTAATTTGGGGTAAAGTTAAGCCATATGCACCGCACACGACGGGAAAGTCTGACAATCCGTTTGACACATCAGCCTGAACATTTCAGAACAGGCTCGGTGAACGACCCCCTCCGTTTTTTAGCTCATGCATTGTCCAGTTTTGTAATAGGCCGTCATAGCAACCTGCTTGACGGTTTTTTCTTTTAGGAGAGTCTGCATGCCATTGCCCCCAATCCCAACTCAAATTGCTGGCCAAGTAAAACTTAGTAGTAAAGACACTCCCAATTTAAAGAAGCGTCCTGCCCCAGCAAAACCTGTTGTGATGGAAGGCCACGAATCTACTTGGCCCTTAGATGCCGAGGAAGATCTTTCTGCCGCTGAAGTAGCGCTCGAAAAGATTAAAGGCCATCGTCAGCCGGCACGCAATGATCGCAACGAGGGCAAGGTCATTACCCCAGAAAAACCAAAACGCATTATTCGCACTGGCCCTCCAAGTTTATTTGTCTTGGATACCAATGTCTTGATGCATGATCCGAGCTCCCTCTTCCGGTTTTCGGAACATGATCTCTTTTTGCCAATGACCACGCTTGAGGAATTAGACAACCACAAGAAGGGCATGACTGAAGTGGCGCGCAACGCTCGAACCGTCAGCAGATCCCTTGATCAACTTGTTGCAGGCACTAGCGGTACATTGGATGATGGTATTCCCCTGAACAAGTTAGGTCATCAGGACGTATCTGGTCGATTATTTTTCCAGACCAAACTAACGACTCTGACACTACCGGAAGGTTTGCCTGAAGGTAAAGGTGACAATTTAATTCTGGCAGTTGTTAGTGAGTTACAAAAAACCCGTAAAGGCCAAGAAGTGGTATTGGTGTCTAAAGACATTAATATGCGCATTAAGGCGCGAGCTCTAGGTTTACCTGCTGAAGACTACTTCAATGACCAGGTGCTAGAGGATCGCGACTTGATGTACTCGGGTGTCATGGCTTTGGCGGCAGATTTCTGGCCCAAACATGGCAAGGCTATGGAGAGCTGGGCTGATAGCAGGTCAGGAACCATGTTCTACAGAGTCACTGGTCCGAGCGTACCCAGCATGTTGGTTAATCAATTTGTCTACCAAGAAAATCCTGATGGTTCCACCCCCTTCTATGCTCAGGTAAGAGAAATTAACGGCAAGACCGCCCTGTTGCAAACATTGAGAGATTTCTCTCACCAAAAAAATAACGTGTGGAGTGTGACAGCCCGCAATCGTGAACAGAACTTTGCCCTCAATCTCCTAATGAACCCTGATGTGGATTTCCTCACGTTACTGGGTCAAGCTGGGACAGGGAAAACTCTGTTGGCATTGGCTGCCGGTCTTGAACAGGTTCTCGATAGCAAGCGTTATAACGAAATCATTATTACTCGCGCAACTGTTCCCGTTGGTGAAGATATCGGTTTCCTACCAGGCACCGAAGAAGAAAAAATGCAACCTTGGATGGGTGCATTTGATGACAACCTTGAAGTTCTCCATCGTAATGAAGACAGCGCTGGTGAATGGGGTCGCGCCGCTACGCAAGAACTGATTCGTTCGCGCATTAAAGTAAAAAGCATGAACTTTATGCGTGGCAGAACATTTGTTAGTAAATTTGTGATTATTGATGAAGCACAAAACTTAACCCCGAAACAGATGAAGACTTTAGTTACTCGTGCAGGTCCTGGAACTAAAATTGTCTGTCTGGGCAATATTGCTCAAATTGACACACCTTACTTAACTGAAGGCTCTTCGGGCCTCACTTATGTGGTTGACCGCTTCAAAGGCTGGAGACATGGCGGTCATGTCACACTGGCACGCGGAGAGCGCTCACGCCTTGCGGATCATGCTGCTGACGCACTCTAATAAAACGCCTTCATGCCGCACTCTTATGGGGTGCGGCATTATTATTTTTAATCTGCTCATATTATCGGGTTGCGGTATCTTTGGCGATAAATCAAGCGCCTCTCGGGTGATTCAATTTAAGCAAGATACAAGCGTTGGCACAGAGGACGTCTCTATAGCAGCAGTAGGATTGGTGGGGGTCCCTTATCGTTACGGTGGCAATAACCCAAAAGGTGGATTTGATTGCAGCGGTCTGATTGCGTATGTGTATTACACGTCCACCAACATCAAACTGCCACGTACCATCCAAGAAATGAGTAGCAAAGGTCAGAGCTTAGAGAGTCAATCACCTGCGCCTGGTGACCTCGTTTTTTTTAACACTACCGGTGAAAAATATTCCCATGCTGGAATATATGTGGGGCAAGGCAGATTCGTACATGCACCTAGCGCTGGTGGAACAGTACGTTTAGAGTATATTACTGCCCCTTATTGGGCGGCACGGTTTACCGAAGCAAGAAGACTAGCTGCACAGCCGTAAATTATTCTTTAGAACCAGTTGAGAGTGCACCTTTACTAAAAAGGTTCGTACCCACCTGAGGAATAGCCAACAGAACCCATCGCTAAGTTATCAAACTTTGTATAAGGGCCTTGCCAGCTCAACCGCACAGTTCCAATCGGGCCGTTACGCTGCTTACCAATAATAATTTCTGCCATTCCTTTATCGGTAGTGGTATCGGGGTGATACACCTCATCGCGATAAATAAACATAATTAAATCGGCATCTTGCTCAATCGCGCCCGACTCGCGCAAGTCCGACATGATGGGCCGCTTATTTGGGCGCTGCTCCAAGCCGCGATTTAACTGCGATAAGGCAACCACCGGACATTGCAATTCTTTAGCAAGCGACTTCAGGGAGCGTGAAATCTCTGAGATTTCAGTTGCTCTATTTTCTGAGCCTGAACCGCTCATTAGTTGCAGGTAGTCAATCACAACAAGTCCCAATGTACCGCCAAAGTTTCGAGCGATACGTCTTGCTCTGGCACGTAATTCCAAGCTAGTTAAAGCACCGGTCTCATCAATCAAAATCTGAGTATTACTTAAACGTGCAATGGCATCGGTAACCCTTGGCCATTCATCATCCTGCAACTTACCGGTACGCATACGACCTTGGTCTACGCGCCCTACTGAACCCAATAAGCGTGATGCTAATTGCTCACCCGACATTTCCATGGAGAACACTACGACCGGTAAACCTTCAGCGAGAGCAACATTTTCTGCGATGTTGAGTGCGAAGGCCGTTTTTCCCATTGAGGGTCGTCCAGCAACAATCACTAAGTCGCCTTTTTGCAATCCACTCGTTTGCTTATCTAAATCGATAAAGCCCGTAGCAATGCCAGTGATATCACTACCACCTTGACGGTTGTACAACTCATCAATACGGGCAACAACCGTTCTTAAAAGCGGCTCAATTTCAAGGTAGTCAGCTTTGCGACTACCTTCTTCACCGATTTGCAAAATACGAGACTCTGCCTCATCCAGTAGCGTTCTAACTGAACGACCTTCTGGAACAAAAGCTGAGTTCACGATATTGTCAGAAACCTCAATCAAGCGACGCAAAATACTGCGGTCACGAACAATATCTGCATAGCCTTTAATGTTCGCTGCACTAGGTGTGCTTTGAGCTAATGAATTGAGGTAATCGATACCAACTAAATCACCACCTTGCTCTGACTTCACAGCGTCGTGCACTGTAATTACGTCAGCGGGATGATTATCACCAACTAAACGCTGGATGACCTTATAGATCAGGGCATGTTCAGGGCGATAGAAATCTTTATCTGTTAACACTCCACCTAGGCGATCCCAGGCAGCATTATCAATCAGTAGACCGCCGAGCAAAGATTGCTCGGCCTCTACAGAATGTGGCGGTACTTTTAAAGCCTGCACGACTGCATCCCCAGGACCCATCATGCCAGGATTCAGCGTAACGGAACGTGAACGGGATTCAGCCATGAGGCTAGTTTACAGATTTAATTCTTAAGCTTGTTCGCCAACTACACGGATAGTGATATCAACCACCACATCGGTATGAACAGCAACCGCTATTGGGTGATCACCAACCATTTTTAATGGGCCGGCAGGCATACGAACAGAAGATTTTTCGATAACAAAACCTTTAGCTTTTAAAGCGTCAGCGATATCGTGGTTGGTTACAGAACCAAACAAGCGACCGTCAACACCTGCTTTTTGACCTATTTCAAGAACTAAGTCTTTGAGCTTTGAACCAATCGTTTCTGCAGCAGCTAATTTCTCAGCAGCCAGCTTTTCCAACTCAGCACGGCGAACTGCGAAATCAGCAATTGCTGCCTCAGTTGCACGACGAGCTTTACGTTGTGGGATCAAAAAATTTCGAGCGAAACCGTCTTTAACGCGAACGACATCGCCGAGGTTGCCCAGGTTTGTTACTTTTTCTAAGAGAATGATTTGCATTGAGGGCTCCCAGTTATTTCTTGTGTTGGTCAGAGAATGGCAACAGAGCCAGGAAACGAGCACGCTTGATAGCGGTGTCTAACTGACGCTGATACTTAGCTTTTGTGCCTGTCAAACGAGCGGGAGTGATCTTGGCATTTTCACCAATAAAATCCTTCAATGTATCGACATCTTTGTAGTCGATTTGTTCAACACCAGCAACGGTGAAACGGCAATAACGCTTACGCTTGAACAATGGGTTCTGAGCTGGTTTCTTTTTGAAATCGGGTTTTTTTCCAAACGCCATGATGATTTCCTCTTTAATTTTTCAATTGAATATGGGTGATATGGAAAACAAGTCTTTGATTACGTAGAGTCTTGGGTGCCAAAAATCCTTCAAACACTGCCTTAGCTCCTAAATCCATTTGCTCTAAACCCTTTTGTATTGGGCCGATTGCTATGGCTTCAACGCTCATCTGTATTTTCCTTGCCACTCCTACCTCGTTAGCTTCACCACTATGTTCTAGCAAGCAATGCATCACAGGTATTCCTGCAGGTGTAAATCGAATTGCGTCTTTAGTTACCAATATTGCAGTGAGGGTGAAATGATTCAATGCTGCTCCGCCACTCTGATCCGCTTTCTAGTCTGTGTATTCCTCTTCAAATTTTTAGCTTAAGCCGCTGCTACTGGAGCTTCGGTTTGGGCTGACTTACGCGCTTCTTCACGTTGCACTTCTTTCATCATGATGGAAGGCTCTGATGCAGCTTTCTTAGTCTTGATGATGAGGTGACGCAAAACCGCATCGTTAAATTTAAATGCATGTTCGAGTTCTTCCAGAGTCTTCTGGTCGCACTCAATGTTCATGCAAACGTAGTGGGCTTTAGCAAGTTTGTCGATCATGTAAGCCATCTGACGACGACCCCAATCTTCAATACGATGAACTTTGCCGCCAGCAGTTGCCAATGTCGCTTTGTAACGCTCGATCATTGCAGGTACTTGCTCGCTTTGGTCCGGATGGACGATAAAAACGATTTCATAATGACGCATCTAACACTCCTTAAGGATGAAGTCACCTGAGCTTCTTGCTAACTTCCGATGGTTGTTGAAGTTAGCGCCAGTGTGACAAGGTAGTAACAAATTGTAGTTACAACATACAACGCTTTTAAAACACTTACCTAATCTCAGGCAAGTCCGCTATTCTAGCAAAAAAATCCTGCCAAGTCAGGGGTTTACCATTTAATTTCTCTTGGTTTGCTGCATTTAGGGCTAACTGGAGTGCAATTCTGGCTCTAGGTGCTGATAGAGTCCCAGATGCCATGCAACCTGGTGTATCTTTTTCTGGAATATCGGAATAAATTGTTCCAGCACCAGTCCTACTAGTTCTTACTAGTGCAATACCTCGACCCAACGCCTGATCCAGAGCACCCTTCCACTCGTCATGTATGCCCCCCATACCTGTTCCAGCCAGCACTAAGCCTTTCACGTCGCTACCGAACCAATGGACAATCGTTTGTGCACGTGCGCCTGCGTGACTTGTCAAAATCTCCACCCAAGGCCACTCATTAGCCTTTGGTATGGGCAAATCTTCATTCCAAGCAGCCTGAACAGCCTTAATGCCCGAGAGCCATGAAGGATTTATAAGGCCTACCGAGCTGCTTGGCGAGTCCCGCAAGGGGGCATTTATGGCTGTAGCGTGACGCTTAGCTAAATCCATTGCCAAACATCCACGACCATCCATGACCGCATATATTCCACCTGGGCAGTTGTCAATTGGTGTTGACGCCCATCTAATGGCATCTAGCAAGTTTGATGGGCCATCAGCCTTGGGCGCATTTGCCGGGAGCATAGCCCCTGTCAAAATGACCCTTTTTCCCAAAGTTTGAGCGTACTTGCCACAGGTAGCCTGCAAAAATAAGCCCGTTTCCTCAATAGTGTCCGTTCCATGAGTAATTACGATACCCATCAACATTAAATCGGCTAGAGAATCATGAACGGCAATGCCAAGTTGCGTGAGGAGGGCGTCAGAAAGATTGCGGCTATTGATATTGGCCACCTGCCTTGAGACAATTTTGATACCTGCGGGTAAGCCAGACTCGACATGAGATAAAAGTAACTCTACCCCTAGCTGCCCAGCTTCATATTGAAGGGGGTTACCTTTAGGCTCGCGGGCAAGACCCGCTATGGTGCCACCCATACCTAAGACCAATATATAAGGGGATTTTTCAGCACTTTTAACAGGATTTGAACTCATCTCTCATTATCTCTTGCTACCATCTGGTTCAAAAATTGTTGAAATCTTCAATAGTGCTGTATACAATCCCAGTATGGACATAAATACAGTTGATTTTCAAGAGGAGCTAACTGCCCTCCCCAAACTCACTTCACGTCAGAGAGAGATTTTAGAATTAATTACTAATGCAATTGACGAAAGCGGTTCACCCCCTACTCGCGCGGAAATTGCCGCGCAACTGGGATTCGCCTCGGCCAATGCCGCCGAGGAACACCTACGCGCACTCGCAAAAAAAGGGTACATTGACCTGACCCCAGGAACCTCCCGTGGCATTCGGATTCCCCAGCGCTTTAACCAGTCACACAATCAAAATAAATATCGTCAAATGTCTTTGCCTTCGGGCGCATTACAACAGCTAACATTGCCACTGATTGGCAGGGTTGCTGCAGGCTCTCCCATCATGGCAATTGAGCATATTGAAAAGCAGGTGCCCATCGACCCCAACCTGTTCAGCAAAGGTGCTGATTACTTGTTAAAAGTAGTGGGGATGAGCATGCGTGATGCAGGGATTTTGGATGGTGATTATTTAGCTGTTAGAAAAACGACTGAGGTTCGCAACGGCGATATCGTGGTTGCACGTCTGGATGACGAGGTGACCGTCAAACGCTGGAACCAGAAAAAAACGGCTAATGGCATGGTGATCGAGTTACAAGCCGAGAATCCCGATTTCAAAAATATTATGGTTGATAGTCGACAAGCTAACTTTGCTATCGAGGGGCAGGCGGTTGGTCTCATCAGGGCTGGTGGACTATAAGCCTCAGCACCAAATACAAAAGGCCTCATTTGAACTGTCCAATTTTGCTGGATCAGTTCAAATGAGGCCTTTTGTATTAATGAATGTAGCTTGCTAAAAGCGCTTGCTTTTCTTATTTCTTGCTTGGGGCTATAACATTCGCATTTTTAGGGGATGAGCTGATCGTAATAATCGTCTTAGGACCAGCTAAGGAGCCTTCATTAATTTCTACTGTAGAAGTGCGATCACCTTTAGTAAACACCAAAATACTGGTTTTGGATTTGACGGCGCTAATTGTTGTCCAGCCCGCTCTTGGGTATTCAGATTGGAAGAATGCGTATATATCTGTGGGAGATTGCACACCAGAGAGAACCACGCGCCCAACCCAGTTATCACCACGGCCAATAATCAAAGAGTCCGACCCAATGATTTTGGAAGCAGCAGGCAAAGGCATATCGCCTAACAGTTGCGCCTGAGTTTCTTGAACTTCACTCGGCGTGCCAGTTGGAGAGTCTCCAGAAGACGCGCATGCTGCCAATAGAGCAGATAAAAACAGTGCTGTTGCGATGATCTTCAGTCGATGGAATAGATTCATATTCTCGCTCCAGTTATTAATGCGATTTACATACTTTTGAAAAAGTATTTTAGGTCAAGCTCATCAATCGTCAAGCAAAATCACTGGAGGCGCGTGAGGGAATCGAACCCCCGTACGAAGCTTTGCAGGCTCCTGCCTAACCACTCGGCCAACGCGCCAAAGATACTTAAATCAAAAATGGGAAGCTTTTGAGGGCTTCCCATCGAACTTGGAGCGGGAAAGGAGGTTCGAACTCCCGACCTATACCTTGGCAAGGTATCGCTCTACCAGCTGAGCTATTCCCGCGTAACAGGGCGATAGTTTAACAAACTATTTCAGTGGTGGCGTTTTTTGTTATTAAAGCTAAACACTGACTGCATTTAATTACCCGCAAAGCCATGTGAAATAAGGGTTTAGTTGCTTACTCAACTTTATCCATAAGTACAGGAAAAGCTTTTTTCATATAATAAAACATCGACCAAAGCGTTAAAAATGATGCAATCCAGATCAACCACGTTCCCACTCGTGCGCAATCTAACCAGCCAAATAAGGTGTTATTCAGTAATAAAAATGGAATCGCTATCAGTTGTGCCGTTGTTTTAAGTTTACCCACCATATGTACGGCAATACTTTTACTCGCACCAAGTAGCGCCATCCACTCTCTTAATGCGGAGATAGCAATCTCGCGCCCTATGATGACTAGAGCTACCCAGACCTGAACGCGGTCCATATTAAGCAGGACAAGCAGGGAAGCGGCCACGATAAGTTTGTCGGCAACTGGATCCAGAAACTGCCCAAAGGCAGACTCTTGCTTCATGCGACGCGCTAAAAATCCATCCAACCAATCTGTCACGGCAGCAAAAACAAAAATCACCGTAGCGGTCAGGTTTTGCTCAAAAGGACTTAGCCAGTTAGTAGGCAAATAAAACACCGCTACCAACAATGGTATGGCGGCAACACGCAGCCAAGTCAAGGCGATAGGTAAGTTAAAAGGCATGACTCAAGCATAAACCAATGTCAGGTAACTTGGGGCTCAATGAAGTTGGCTATAAATTTGCTCAGCCAAAGCATTAGATATCCCCTCCACTCCAGCCAATTCCTCAATGGTGGCGCTAGCTACGCCCCTAAGCCCTCCGAAGCGAGCGAGTAATTTTTGGCGGCGCTTTGCACCTATACCTTCTATCTCCTCTAACCTGGAGATGGTTCTTGCTTTTGCACGCTTAGCCCGCATACCAGTAATGGCAAAGCGGTGGGCTTCATCTCGAATTTGCGCCACCAACAAGAGTGCCGCGCTATTAATTCCTAACTCAAGCGGCTTGCGGTCATCGGCAAAAATAAGGGTTTCTAGGCCTACTTTACGGCCCTCTCCTTTTGCAACACCCACAATCAATCCTACATCCATGCCAAACTCAGAGAGCACTTGCCGCGCCATCTCCACTTGACCTTTACCACCGTCGATCAAAATAACCTGTGGCATTTTTTCCACTGGCAATTCCTGGAAGTTGGCATAGCGTCTTTGGAGCACTTGACGCATCGCGGCATAGTCATCACCTGGGGTAATGTCGTTGATATTAAAACGTCGATATTCACTCGATTGCATAGCATTTTTTGCATAAACCACACAGGATGCTTGCGTTGCTTCACCCGAGGTATGGCTGATGTCAAAACATTCGATTCTGAGCTGATCTAAGCTTTCTAACTCTAAGCTCAGAATATCGGCCAAAGAGCGGGCCCTGAGTAACTGACCACCAGTCTCCACTAGGCGTTTAGCAATGGCAATCTTGGCATTACCTTCGGCCATAGCAAGCCAATGGCGGCGCTGACCTTGAGGCTGATGTAAGAAGGTAATCTTTTTCCCGGCCTGTATGTTTAGGAGGTCATGCAGATCCTTCGGCGGAAGCCCTTCGATAGTTACTCCGTCATCAGTGGCCGTTTGCAAAGGATGATTGAGAATTAAAACTGGAGGAATGAGGTTGGTAGTTGACCCTTCATCACCCAACTTCGCTTCCAAGTAGTGTTGCGTAATAAATGCTTCTAAAATTTCAGCAGGCGGCGGAAGTTCTCCAGCAGCAGATTTCAGCCCCTTAGGAAAATATGCTCGATCTCCCAAATGGCGACCCCCACGAATCATTGCCAAATTGACGCAGACTAATCCCTCCATTTCAGCTACGGCAATCACATCTACATCGCCCTCGCCATCAGCAACAGTATCCATGGACTGCTGCTGGAGCACACTAGAGAGGTCCGCAATCCGATCCCTCAAGACGGCAGCCATCTCAAACTCCATCGCTTCACTATGAGAGTGCATTTCCTTCTCAAGCTCGGATAGCACGCGACCGTGATCACCCTCTAAGAATCGCGTAGCTTGAGCAACATCTTGCCCGTATTGCTGGGCACTTAGTCGACCCACGCAAGGAGCGCTACAGCGATGAATTTGGTGCAGCAAACAGGGGCGGCTGCGGTTTTTAAAAACAGAGTCTTCACACGTTCTCAGTCGAAATACCTTTTGCAAAATTTGCACGCTATTTCGTACCGCCCAGGAGTTTGGGAAAGGGCCAAAGTAATGGTTTCGCTTATCCACTTTTCCGCGATAAGAGGCGAGCCTAGGAAATTCATGTCCGGTCAACATTACATAGGGGTAAGACTTGTCATCCCTAAAGAGAATATTAAAAGGCGGGGCTAATTCCTTAATGAGATTGTTCTCAAGAATTAAGGCTTCTGTTTCAGTCCGTGTTACCGTTGTTTCATAGCGAACTATTTTTCCCACCATTAGCGCAATGCGCGGAGAAAGCTGAGTTCGTTGAAAATAACTTGAAACACGCTTTTTGAGGTTGCGCGCTTTGCCTACATACAGAATCTGCCCTGCCTCATCAAAAAAGCGATATACCCCCGGTAATCCGGGAAGCCGTTTAACGTCCTGCTGAAGGTTTTCAAAAAGCGAATTACTCATGCGTTGGGATATTTTCTGCCAAATCGTTGATAACTACGGTGATGCCGGTATTTGCTGGCGTCTAGCTAGAAGCTTAACAAGTCTTCACAAGCAAGACGTCCGCATTTTTTGCGATGACCTGCCCACCCTTAATTTACTCGCTTCTGGTACTGAGGAAACTATCAGACAAAAAGTGGACCTTCAGCCTTGGGAGGCAAGTTGCGGTCATTTACGTCAATCCGTAACTACGCCGGATGTCGTCATTGAGGCCTTTGGCTGCGATCTTCCTGAGCAATATCTTGCGGGCCTATTAATCGCCCCAAAGAAGCCCGTCATTATTAACCTAGAGTATTTGAGCGCCGAACCTTGGATTGTCGATTTTCATGGAAAAGCTTCGCCACAAGCGCACGGACTACCTAAATACTTTTTCTTTCCAGGCTTCCAAGATAAAACGGGCGGAATACTAATTGATCCAATACCCCATAGATTTAATCAAACTACAGCATCCATTCCCAAGAGCTTAAAAGATATCTGGTCACAATTACGATCGAGCGCAAGCAAAATCAGCGTTTTTTGCTACCCTAGCGCACCTTTAGGAAAGTGGCTACAAGACCTAGGGTCGCTTGGTAGGGATTTTGATATTGTGCTGACCCACGGTCAACGGGAGCAGTTAAGTTTAAGTACGGGCCGCCCACTTACCCTTCCCCCATCAATTCAACTCCTAACCATTCCCTTTGTTTCGCAAGATGAGTATGACTGGGTTCTGTCGCAATGCGACTTCAATATCGTCAGAGGCGAAGATTCTTTTGTACGCGCCCAATTGGCAGGAAAACCGTTTATTTGGCATATTTACCCTCAAGAAGATCATGCCCATGAAGTGAAATTAGAGGCTTTCTTAGATCTTTACCTAGAATCAGCCACTGACAGGGTTAAAACGGCCTCTATTGCCGCCATGAACTGGGAACTACCGTCTCAATGGTTTGATTCGATTGACGACTGGAATGAGCATTCCAAGGCTTGGCGCATCCAATTACTGCAAAAGCAAAAGGATGGAGGTCTAGCTGTCCGTTTAGTCAGCTTCGTAGCCTAATCTTGGGCACAAAGAGGCTGCTGGGCGGTTACAATCTTGTTTTTGATAAAAACTGCAGAACATCCGCTCTGCGCTCGGGAATAGCAAGATGAAAACAGCACAAGAAGTTCGCGTTGGTAACGTAGTCATGATTGGCACCGATGCCATGGTCGTTTTGAAAGCTGAGTACAGCCGCTCTGGCCGTAACTCCTCTGTTGTAAAAATGAAATTTAAGAACTTGTTGAGCGGTGCACCTAACGAAGGTGTATTTAAAGCCGATGACAAGTTCGACGTAGTGATCCTCGATAAGAAAGAATGTACCTATTCCTATTTCGCAGACCCAATGTATGTGTTTATGGATACCGACTACAACCAGTACGAAGTTGAATCTGAATTTATGGGTGATGCATTGAACTACCTTGAAGAAGGCATGCCTTGTGAAGTCGTGTTCTACGATGGCAAGGCACTCTCTGTAGCAATGCCAAACTCATTGGTACGTGAAATTATTTACACGGAGCCTGCAGTTAAAGGCGACACCAGCTCAGGCAAAGTATTAAAGACTGCAAAATTAGCTACTGGCTATGAATTGCAAGTCCCTTTATTCTGCAACACTGGCGACAAGATTGAGATTGATACTCGCAACGGTGAATACCGTAGCCGCGCTAACTAAGCAGTCAGTCAGTGTGTAAAAAAGCCCGGCATGCCGGGCTTTTTTAATTCCTTTTATTCAATCAATGCCAATTGCCTCAAATACCCTTTGGCATGCAGATATTCCGCCTGATCCTGCAACGCATCCCAAGCCACGCCCGGTATCGTAGGCATCAAACGATTTAAACGGGAGGCCGATTGCGCACGCTTTACTTTGGTCACTTGTAAATTAGCAAGTAATTCGTCAGCGAGATCAGGGCGGTTGCAAATTAAGACGGCATCGCAACCTGCATCTAGCGCCATTACAGCACCCATCACTACGGAACCTGCAACACTAGCACCCTCCATGGAAAGATCGTCGCTAAAAATGACGCCCTCAAAACCCAACTCCTGGCGCAAAATAGAATGTAGCCAAATTTTAGAAAACCCTGCTGGATTTTTATCGACCTGTGGATAAATAACATGTGCTGGCATCACCGCCGCTAAACTCAAATCGAGCCACTCATAAGGCTTGGCATCATCATTGAGAATTTGCCCTAAAGAGCGCTCATCGACTGGAATGTCAATATGAGAATCTGCTTCAGCCCATCCATGTCCAGGAAAGTGCTTTCCACAATTGGCCATTCCCGCTAAACGAAGACCTTCATTGAGGCTTTTGGCCAAGGCGAACACGATTTGCGGATCACGACTAAAAGAGCGGTCTCCAATGACGCTGCTACGACCAAAATCCAAATCCAGAACTGGCGTAAAACTCAAATCCACACCACAAGCCCGAAGTTCAGAAGCCAGCACATAACCACAGGCAGTAGCTGCAGCCATAGCTTGTGCAGCTGATGCGGCTAAATGTGTAGATTTATTTTTGGCTGACCATAAATTACCCAATTTTCGCATTGCTGGGAGATGAGTGAAACCATCTATCCTGCAACGCTGTACGCGACCACCTTCGTGGTCAATCGAAATCAAGACATCAGGGCGAAGCTTTTTAATCTGCGCTGTTAACTGTGTAAGCTGCTTGCGATTGGAAAAATTTCTACCAAATAAAATCACGCCTCCAGTAAGTGGATTCATGATCCGACGACGATCCTCAGTGTTTAATGTTAAACCTACGACGTCTAACGTTACAGGACCTGGACTCATGGTGAATTTACTCATCTATTCCTCGTGATTTCTTATTTTGAATTTATTTCTGCGTCACGATGACAAAAGCAATTGCCATATTTTTTTCATCACTCACAGTGACTTGTGCCTGCCATCTTTTTTCTTCCATAAAATTGGCTAGCACTCCTAAATAGGATGTTACAGGCTTGCCACTCGGCTCATTTAATGTTTGCAATAAGCGCCAAGTCATTGGCATTCTCATTCCTAGGCCAATGGCTTTAGAGAAAGCCTCTTTGGCAGCAAAACGAGTGGCTAAAAAAGCCATTCCCCGCTGATAATTTCGCGCTAAACGTTGCTGGAAAATTAGCATTTCATCTGGGCCCAAAATTTTTTCCGCTAGACGACCTTGAGTGCGGTCATAAGCCGCCTTTAAACGCTCAATCTCCAAGATGTCAGTACCAATACCAATAATCATTTAGACCTAGCTGTTCTGAACTCGACCTTGAGTCACCAAAGACTTCATATCAACAATAGCTTGCTTCCATCCCTTAAACAACGCCTCAGCCACAATGGCATGACCTATATTAAGCTCGGATAATTCTTCAATTCCAGCAATCGGCATAACATTGCTTTCATTCAAACCATGCCCTGCATTAACTCTTAAGCCAATGCTCTTGCCAAACCGAGCTGCAGCCCGAATGCGCTCTAGCTCCAAAGCTTGACTCTCACCCGTAAGATCCGCATAACGACCTGTGTGCAGCTCAATTACTGTTGCACCGACATCTTTAGCGGCCTGAATTTGCCTCTCTTCCGGATCAATGAATAAAGAGACCCGAATTCCAGCTGCGATTAATTGTGCAGTGGCAGCCTTAACTGATTCAAAGTGTCCCGCTACATCTAACCCACCTTCCGTAGTTACTTCCTGGCGCTTTTCTGGAACCAAGCAGACATCATGGGGCAGTACTTTACAGGCTATAGCCAACATCTCTGCCGTGACCGCGCACTCTAAGTTCATGCGAGTCTTAATTAAAGGGCGTAATTCTAGTAAATCTGCATCTTTGATATGGCGACGGTCTTCACGTAGGTGCAAGGTAATTAAATCTGCCCCAGCCGCCTCAGCTAAAAGGGCTGCCTTTAATGGACTGGGATAAACAGTTCCCCGCGCATTTCGTAAAGTGGCAACGTGATCGATATTGATACCCAGCTCAAGTACTTTGGAGTTATTCATGCTAATAGATTACTAGATTTTCTTGAGGTCAATAAGGATCTGACGGGTAGTGAGCACCTGACCTTGTAAATGCAAACCAAGCAAGAAACGCATTAGCTGCTTACTCTCGGATAGCGTTTCGGGATGAGAAAAATCTCCTAACGCAATTGCCAATAATGAGCGCCCCATTAAGATAGGCCAGTGCCCTGGGTCGTCGCCCTGAACGGGACGCACGCCACGCTCTGGCTGATAAACATATTTCTTATCCGCTAGGGGGGCATCATTCGTTTCAACGCAGCGATCTAAGGCTGCGGCATATCCAGTTTCTTGCAAAAGAGATAATTCAAAGGGGCGCAAAATTTCTTCGAGGCCCTTGGACTCAAACTCTAAATTAGAGAGCGCTGAAATCGTTTCCATATAGCGATCGTAGAGTTTTTCGTAATCATCTTCGCGAGCTAAAAACTTCACAAGCAATTCATTAAGGTAAAAACCACAAAGAAGTGCATCGCCCACCAAAGAGGGGGTGCCTCCCACCCACTCTGATTTCGTGAGGGTACGCAACTCTGTTCTACCACTCCAAGAAACCAATAGCGGCTGGAAGCGTTGCAATACTGGACGCAAAGTTGAATGTGGTCGTTTAGCCCCTTTAGCAATAAGTGCCATGCGGCCATATTGCCGAGTAAAGACATCTAGAATTAAGCTGGTCTCTTTATAGGGAATGCTATGCAATACAAATGCAGGTTCGTCAGCTACACGAATTGAGGCCATGAATATTTATTCCAGTCCCTGTGCCCGTAGTTCAGCTCGATCATCGGCCCAGCCACGCTTCACCTTAACCCAGGTCTCCAAAAAGACCTTGCCATCAAATAGCTTTTCCATATCGATGCGGGCATCCGTGGAAATCTTTTTCAGGCGCTCACCCTTCGCACCAATGATCATGGCTTTATGGCTATCGCGATCCACCAGAATAGTTGCCGCAATACGACGCATCTTGCCATCCATCTTAAATTGATCAATCACTACGGTACTGGTATATGGCAACTCTTCACCGGTAAAGCGAAAGACCTTCTCGCGCAAAATTTCAGCAGCTAAGAAGCGCTCGCTACGGTCTGTTAAGGTGTCGGCATCGTAAACTGCCTCAGCCTCAGGTAGATAGCCTTCCAAGACATCTAGAAGTCTTTGAACGTCACCTGGGCTCTTGGCGCTCATTGGTACGATTTCTGCAAATTCACATTTGTTCTGGTCATCGCGGCCACCCAACTCATTCCATGGCTGACTCATTTTTTTCATGAAATGAAGTAAGGCCTGGTCACGCTCTGAGGGAGTCTGAAAACGGCTGTTAAATAAATCCAATTTATTTAAGACCAGGACAATGGGTAAATCATCTGGCAGCAAACGCAAGACCTTAATATCGTCATCACCGAAGTAACCCGCCTCAACGATAAAACAAGCTACATTTACATCTTGTAATGCAGTGGTAACGGTCCGATTTAGAGCCTTATTGAGGGTATTCATTAAACGAGTCTGGAAACCAGGTGTGTCAATAAATATGAACTGTGCGTCCGTCCGGTTCTGAATTCCAAGGATACGATGGCGCGTCGTTTGTGCTTTGCGTGAGGTAATGCTGATCTTTTGACCAACCAACGCATTCAGTAAAGTGGATTTGCCCATATTGGGACGTCCGACAATGGCGATAGTTCCGCATCTAAACACAATTAGCCCTTCAGCTTAAGATTTAACTGCTCTTCGGTTACTTCCTTCTTTGCCGCTTTCTTTTTGGCGGATCGAGTTTTCTTGGGCTTACGTGATTCTTGCGGCAAGGCTTTTAGCACTGCTGCAAGAGCAAGTTTAGCTGCCGCCTGTTCAGCGGCACGACGTGAAGCACCCTCTCCTTTGACCGCTACCTTCAAACTCGGAATTAAGCATTCGACTTCAAATTGCTGATTATGCGCAGCGCCAGTAGTGCCCGTCACGTTATATCCCGGCAAGGGCAATTGAAAACCCTGTAAACACTCTTGCAGCAACGTTTTATCATCCTTGCCCAAAGTCTTGGGATCCACATGCGCCAAAATAATAGAGTAGAGTCTGCGCAAGCAAGTCTTTGCGGCGTCAAAGCCACCGTCTAAAAAGATCGCACCAGTAACGGCCTCTAGCGTATCAGCCAAAATAGAAGGGCGACGAAAGCCACCGCTTTTGAGTTCGCCTTCACCCAAGCGCAGGTAATCAGATAGCGAAAGGCTTTGCGCAATCTCATACAGAGCCTGCTGCTTTACAAGATTTGCGCGAACGCGGGACAGGTCCCCTTCATCCAAATCAGCATAGCGCTCGTAAAGCATCTCAGCGACAACACAATTAAGAATTGAATCGCCCAGAAACTCTAAGCGTTCATTATTTTTTTTACTATGGCTACGGTGAGTTAGCGCTTGGTTTAAAAGCTCCAGCTTTTTGAACGTATATCCAAGCTGTTGTTGAAGCGGTGCAGTTTCAATGACCGTGCGGGCGTTCATAATTTTACTCAAAGCCACCAATACGTCCAAGATTACCTAAGTTGAGCCAAACAAAGAAAGCCCTTCCGACAATATTTTTATCTGGAACAAAGCCCCAATAGCGGGAGTCAGCACTGTTGTCCCGATTGTCACCCATCGCAAAGTAATGCCCTTCCGGCACCTTACAAATTAAGCCGGCGCTTTGATATTGGCAGTTTTCAAATCCTGGAAAACGTTCAGCCGGGAAATTGCCTGCAGGACGATCTGGATTGTTCAAAATTTCGTGATGATTGCCACCTAGATCTACTGGAAAGCTTTCCGTAAAACGTTTAGCGTAGCGCATGCTCTCAGGATCAAGATATGACTCGCCACCACCGTATTGAAGCGCCTGGCCATTGACCGTTAAGCGCTTGTCTTGATATTGAATGGTGTCACCTGGCAATGCCACAATGCGTTTAATGTAATCGACCGACTCGTCACGTGGGTAGCGGAATACGACTACATCGCCTCTATGAGGGGATCCTAATTCCAATACTTTTATATTGATTACAGGTAAACGTATTCCATAGGTGAATTTATTCACCAAGATAAAGTCACCAATTTGCAACGTTGGGATCATCGAACCAGAGGGTATTTTGAATGGCTCCACAATAAAAGAGCGCAGCACAAATACGGCACAAATCACTGGAAAGAAACCAGCGGTGTACTCAAGCCATAAGGGCATGCGCGCGATACCAGCTAACCGTCTTTGAGGCGCAAAGTACAGCCTATCAGCAACCCAGGCAATGCCAGAGATTACAACTAATATGAATAAGATTAGTGCGAAGTTCATTAACCGTCAACCTGCAAAATAGCCAAAAATGCTTCTTGTGGAATCTCCACATTACCTACTTGTTTCATGCGCTTCTTGCCCTCTTTTTGCTTCTCTAATAACTTACGTTTACGAGAAATATCGCCGCCGTAACACTTAGCTAAAACGTTCTTACGTAACGCCTTAACATTTTCACGAGCAACAATATTGCTTCCAATTGCCGCTTGAATAGCCACATCAAACATCTGACGCGGAATAATTCCACGCATCTTCGCAACTACCTCACGCCCACGATGCTGGCTATTACTACGGTGAACGATGACAGACAAAGCGTCAACACGCTCGCCATTGATAAGAATATCCACCTTCACAACATCGGCCGGACGATATTCCAGGAACTCGTAATCCATGGAAGCATAGCCGCGCGAGATAGATTTCAATCTATCAAAGAAGTCCATGACAATTTCAGCCATAGGTAATTCATAAGTTAACTTCACCTGGCGTCCAAGATAGTTCATATCCGTCTGAATACCGCGCTTACCTATACATAAAGTAATAATTGCTCCGACATACTCTTGCGGCATGTAGAGGTTAACCGTTACGATCGGTTCCAAAATCGTATCGACCTTACTAATTTCTGGCATTTTTGATGGGTTATCAACCATTAGGATAGTGCCATCAGATTGCTGAACTTGATACACCACTGTAGGCGCAGTGGTGATGAGGTTCATGTCGTACTGGCGCTCTAAGCGCTCTTGCACGATCTCCATGTGCAGTAGGCCTAAGAAGCCGCAACGGAATCCGAAACCGAGGGCCTGCGATACCTCTGGTTCATAAAGCAAAGAGGCGTCATTGAGTTTTAACTTCTCAAGCGATTCACGCAACTGATCGTATTCACTTGCCTCTACCGGATAAAGACCTGCAAACACCTGTGACTTCACCTCTTTAAATCCAGGCAATGCCTCAGTTGCTGGTGTACGCCCTACTTGACCGGCTGCATGGGTCACAGTGTCGCCAACCTTGGCTGCTTTCAACTCTTTAATTCCAGAAATAATAAAGCCTACCTGACCTGCAGAGAGCTCAGGGCGATCTACTGACTTAGGACTAAAGACGCCAACGTGTTCAACCAAGTGCGTTGAACCATTAGCCATTAAAGTAATTTTGTCTTTTGGTTTTAGAGTGCCATTCACAACCCGCACTAACATCACTACACCAACGTAGTTATCAAACCAAGAATCCACGATCAAAGCTTGAAGCGGTTCACTTGCACTCCCCTTTGGGGGTGGTACACGGCGAATCATTTCTTCGATTACGTCTATTACGCCTAAACCTGTTTTAGCTGAGCAAGTGATTGCATCTGTAGCGTCAATACCTATGACATCTTCAATCTCTTGCTTTGCGCGCTCTGGATCTGCTTGGGGTAAATCAATCTTATTTAGGATGGGCACCACCTCAACGCCCAACTCAATTGCCGTGTAGCAGTTGGCAACAGTTTGCGCTTCAACACCTTGACTGGCATCGACCACCAACAACGCACCTTCACACGCGGATAGCGAGCGACTAACTTCATAGGAGAAGTCAACGTGTCCTGGCGTATCAATCAAATTGATATTGTAGGTCTTGCCGTCTTTAGCTTTATAGCTCAGAGCTGCGGTTTGGGCCTTGATCGTAATGCCGCGTTCTCGCTCGATATCCATTGAATCGAGAACCTGGGCTTCCATTTCACGATCTGAAAGTCCGCCGCATATCTGAATAATGCGATCAGCTAACGTAGACTTACCGTGATCGATATGGGCGATGATAGAAAAATTGCGGATTAAATCCATAGCGTCTTATTTGGTCATTCAAAAAACGCCTTATCAGAACACACCACAATGATGCGCTGCAAAAAGTCGTCTTAAAGTGATTGTAATGGGTGGCGCCAAGGTAGCGCAAAACCCGCTCTAATGCCTAAAAAGCCGGCTTTTTGATTACTTGGTCTTGACTGGAATAACTAGGGTGCTATCAGCGCGACGAACAAAGACGGGAACTGCTTTATTGGGGTCCAAACCCTTTACCAGGGCCTCAAATTGCTTTACCCCTGCAACATCAGTATCTGCGACCCGAATGATCACGTCTCCTGGTCTAACCCCAGCCCTTAG
>Ga0364915_10016_pt1 | contig 73201 bp, 69 predicted proteins | sample ExccelJu500001D4_3_FD_206958 | JGI IMG/M metagenome (GOLD analysis project Ga0364915, IMG submission 206958) | Enriched cells from Trout Bog Lake Hypolimnion, Wisconsin, USA - BchlTB.June25.5000.01.D4 | ecosystem: Environmental > Aquatic > Freshwater > Lake > Hypolimnion/Profundal zone | place... | reverse complement strand
GGTGCATTAAAAATTAAATCCCAAACTACTAAGGATTTATTGAAGATTGATTTGCTGCAGATTTCAAACCCTCAAGGCAGTTCGACTACCTCAGGAAAATGGGAAGGGAAAACGTTAGCCGCTAAAGAACATAGCTCCATTGATGTAAATATGGAAATTAAAAATGCAGGAGAAATTATTGCTCACTGGACAGAACCAAAGTCTGTTGAAGGCGGACAAGGCAATTTGAATGCCAAATTAAACTGGCTGGGACCTATCTTTTCGCCAGACTATGAAACACTTAATGGCACTGCCAATATTAACTTGACGAAAGGACGGCTACTGGAAGTCAATACTAGCGGCGCTAAATTGTTAGATGTTCTTAGTTTGCAAAGTCTGCTGAAATTTGCAACGCTGGATTTACAGGGTAGCTTGGGAAATCTTGCAACCAAAGGAACGCCATTTAACTCCCTTACTAGCAAGTTTGAAGTTACTAAAGGCATCGCACAAACAAAGCAATTTAATATGGTTTTAGACCAAGCACGAGTCGCCATGATCGGCCAAATTAATATTCCACAAGAGACCCAAGATCTTCGCATCACCATATTCCCTACTATCGATGCTACTGCTGGATCCCTAGCAGCATTTGCGATCAACCCCATTATTGGGCTTGGGGCGCTCTTAGGGCAATATCTCATTACCAATCAAATTAATCGCACGATGCAAACGGATTATCTGATTCAGGGTTCTTGGACCAACCCTGAGGTTCTTCCTTTAGATCAAAAAGGTCAACCGCTGGATGCAAAAACATTAGAGACGATTCGAAGCAAGGGATTGCTAATAGAGCAAAATAAACCCAGCACCTCTAACAGCCCAAGCATGCAACCTTCGCCTTTACTAACCCAATAATTAAGACCTTGCACATGGACACATTATCTAATCATGGCATGTTGAAGATTGCCTCAATTCAAATGGTTTCGACACCCGATCTTCAGGAAAATATGGCAACTGCCCAAAGATTAGTAGGGGCTGCGGCTAAAGAGGGGGCTCAACTGATAGTCCTACCAGAATACTTTTGCCTCATGGGTCTTAAGGATAGCGATAAGCTTGATGCAAAAGAAGTTTTTGGAAGTGGGCCCTTACAAGAACGTCTCGCAGCAATTTCCAAAGCCAATGGCATTTATCTGGTGGCGGGCACGATCCCCCTAGAGGCACCGGAACCCAATAAAGTTTTAAATACCACACTGGTATACGACCCCCATGGTCGGCAGGTTGCCCGGTATGACAAAATTCATTTATTTGGCTTTCAGAGTGCGACTGAGCGTTACGAAGAATCAGAAACTATTACAGCAGGCAATAAGCCCAGCGTTCTAAACATCAAGTTTGAAAAGACAGAGTGGCGATTTGGCCTCAGTATTTGTTATGACTTGAGATTTCCTGAGCTTTATAGGGCTCTTGGTCAAGTCGATTGCCACATCATCCCCGCTGCTTTTACCTACACTACAGGTAAAGATCACTGGGAAATCCTCTTACGCGCTCGCGCTATAGAGAACCAATGTTATGTGCTGGCATCTGCGCAAGGGGGCACCCATCTCAATCATCGTCGAACCTGGGGTAATAGCATGATTATTGACCCCTGGGGAGGGATTCTGAGCTATCTTTCTGAAGGGGAGGGATTTATCGCGAATACTCTCAGCAAGGATAAATTAAACGAGGTACGCTCTAAGCTACCCGCCCTAAAACACCGTAAGCTATAACCATCGAAAGTACTTCAGACCCCAATGAATGCACCAGAAGCACTATTTCCAAAAAATTGGGCTAAGCCAAAAAAACAGGCCGACCTTTTGAAGGTGGCTAAATCTATTTTGCTTGAGCCCACCGGCTTATCCGAACAAGACTTACACCGCACCTTTGGAGATATGTTTATGCATCGCTTAGACGATGCGGATCTGTATTTTCAGCATACCCGCAGCGAAAGCTGGAGTCTTGAAGAAGGTATCGTCAAGTCCGGTAGCTTTAATATCGATCAGGGCGTGGGTGTACGCGCAATTTATGGAGATAAAACGGCTTTTGCTTATTCTGACGAAATTAATTTAGAAGCGTTGAGTAGAGCTGCGAAAGCGACTCGCGTCATTGGCCCTCAAGGTGGCAAATACGCTGTGGCTAGCAAGGTTTTTAGCCCCGTCTCCAATGCCCTCTACTCTGATATCAACCCATTAGATTCCCTTGCGCCCAAAGAAAAAATTGCCTTACTGGAAAGTATTGAGCGCCGAGCGAAGGCGCGCGATCCACGCATCATTCAAGTGATGGCTAGTCTGGCAGGCGAGTTTGATGTTGTACTGGTAGTTCGTGCTGATGGCTTGTTGGCTGCTGATATTCGACCACTTGTACGGGTTTCTGTACATGTTATTGCAGAGCAAAATGGCCGAAGAGAATCAGGCTCCTCAGGTGGTGGCGCTCGCCATGATTACAACTACTTTAGCGCCGATCTCATTAATAAATATGTGGATGAGGCCGTTGATAGCGCCCTTGTCAATTTAGATTCAAGGGCTGCGCCTGCAGGACCAATGACTGTAGTGATGGGTCCAGGCTGGCCTGGAGTTCTACTCCACGAGGCGGTGGGTCATGGATTAGAGGGTGACTTCAATCGCAAAGGCTCTTCTGCTTTTGCTGGCCGCATCGGACAACGCGTTGCAGCAAAGGGCGTCACCGTAGTCGATGATGGCACTCTGTCTGGACGCCGAGGCTCCTTAAATATTGATGATGAAGGTACGCCTACCCAATGCACTACCTTGATCGAAGACGGTATTTTAAAGGGCTACATTCAAGATAGTCTTAATGCACGACTCATGAAAATGCCCCTGACAGGCAATGGTCGTCGCGAAAGTTTTGCCTCTTTGCCTATGCCACGCATGACCAATACCTACATGTTGGCTGGCAAGGATGATCCTCAAGAAATCATTGCCAGCATCAAACGTGGCCTCTATGCGGTGAACTTTGGTGGTGGTCAAGTGGATATTACTAGTGGTAAATTCGTATTTTCAGCCTCCGAGGCCTACTGGGTTGAAAATGGCAAGATCCAATACCCCGTCAAAGGCGCCACGATCATCGGAAGTGGTCCAGAGTCCTTGAAGCAGGTCTCCATGATCGGAAATGACCTCAAATTAGATGGTGGTGTTGGGGTTTGTGGCAAAGAGGGTCAGAGCGTGCCTGTTGGTGTTGGGCAGCCTACATTGCGTATTGATAGCCTCACAGTTGGGGGAACTGCTTGATACGGCTTAAAATAGCCAGATGAGCCAACAAAACACGAATCCCGCTAATTGGTATGCCGCCGTTGATAAAACGTCGGATACAGATGATCAACGTATCCAAAACATTACTGTCCTGCCTCCGCCAGAACATTTGATTCGATTTTTTCCGATTTCTGGAACGCCTACTGAAACCTTAATCAGCAAAACGCGCACCAAAATTCGCAATATTATTCACGGTAAGGATGACCGTTTATTGGTGATTATCGGACCTTGTTCGATCCATGATCCACGTGCAGCACTTGAGTATTGCCAACGATTATTAGTTGAGCGTGAGCGCTTTGCTGGCGAACTCGAAATTGTGATGCGTGTGTATTTTGAAAAACCACGCACTACTGTTGGATGGAAAGGTTTAATTAACGACCCCTATCTTGATGAGAGCTATCGCATCGAAGAGGGTCTGCGCATTGCACGTCAAGTCTTAATGGAAATAAATCGTCTGGGTATGCCAGCTGGCAGTGAATTCTTAGATGTGATTTCCCCGCAATACATTGCTGATCTTATTTCGTGGGGCGCTATTGGTGCGCGCACAACCGAGAGTCAGGTTCACCGTGAACTCGCATCTGGTCTGTCCGCTCCTATCGGCTTTAAAAACGGCACTGATGGCAATATCAAAATTGCAACGGATGCTATCCAAGCTGCAAGTCGCCCACACCACTTCCTGTCTGTTCATAAAAATGGTCAGGTTTCTATTGTTGAGACAAAAGGCAATAAAGACTGTCACGTGATTCTACGTGGTGGCAAAGAACCTAACTACGAAGCTCAATATGTTGCAGCTGCATGCGCCGAGCTTGAAGCTGCAAAGCTTCCAGGCAGTTTAATGGTGGATCTATCGCATGCCAATTCCAGCAAGAAGCATGAACGTCAAATTATTGTTGCTGACAATATTGCCGAGCAAATTGAATCAGGATCATGTCAGATTTTTGGTGTGATGATTGAAAGTCACCTTCAGGATGGCGCGCAAAAGTTCACACCTGGAAAAGATGATCCAAATACTCTTGAGTATGGAAAAAGTATTACTGATGCATGCATTAACTGGGAAGATTCAGTAAATGTATTGCAGCGCCTTGCATTGGCAGTCAAGAACCGTCGACGCGCTAAGAAATAAAAAATTAGCACTTCAAAAAAGAGACTAATTTATTTAGTCTCTTTTTTTTCGTGTTTCCAAAGAACATCCTGGCCACCAGCTGCGCGATTGAGCACTCGTGATAATACAAAGAGCAGATCAGATAAACGATTGACATATTGACGAGGGGAGTCATACAAAGGCTCCTCCCAGCCCAATCGCACGATTGAGCGCTCCGCTCTTCTACAAACGGTTCTGCATACATGTGCTTGTGCAGCCGCACGTGTTCCGCCTGGAAGAATAAATTCAGTGAGCGGGGGAAGGGTGGAGTTATATTTTTCAAGCCAAACATCCAATTGGGCAACCTGCTCAAGCTTAAGTAAAGTGTAGTTCGGGATACAGAGCTCACCACCCAAGTCAAAAAGATCATGCTGCACCTGCAAAAATAGTGCCTGCAGCTCATCTGCAATAGCCTCAGGGATGCTCTCAGCCATCAAAACACCAATCTCTGAGTTCAATTCATCGACATCACCCATGGCGCAAATCCGCAAATGATCCTTTTCAACGCGGCTGCCATCGCCTAAGCCTGTCATCCCAGCGTCACCAGTTCTGGTGGCAATTTTTGAAAGTCTATTTCCCATGCGACTAATTATAGGTAAATGGCTAAAATGATCTACATGAATATGGTGACCCCACCCCCAGACCTTGCGACAATTACCGCCCTTCAATCCAAATTGGTATCCGCATTGCGCCCAATTCTTCCTGAACACGCATTACTTTGGGAGCCGGAAGACACCATCCCTTATGAATGTGATGGTTTAGCCGCCTACCGAAAGATGCCTTTAGCTGTTGCTTTACCAGAAACCGAAGGGCAAGTAGCGCAAATTCTCAAGATTTGCTTTGATCTTGAAATTCCAGTTGTCCCAAGAGGGTCGGGTACTGGTTTATCGGGTGGCGCCATGCCTATCTCACAGGGTTTAGTACTTTCTCTAGCCAAACTGAAGAAAATTATTAGCATCGATCCATTTACCCGAACTGCGGTAGTTCAACCTGGAGTACGTAATCTAGCAATCTCCGAAGCAGTTGCCCACTTAGGCCTCTACTACGCACCAGACCCCTCCTCCCAAATTGCTTGCTCAATTGGCGGTAATGTCAATGAAAACTCTGGTGGTGTCCACTGCCTAAAGTATGGCCTTACTCTGCATAATGTTTTAAAAGTTCGTGGCGTTCTAATGAACGGCAATATTGTGGAGTTTGGTAGTTTGGCCCCAGATACCCCTGGCTTGGACTTGTTGGCAATCATCATGGGTAGCGAAGGAATGCTCGCAGTAGTTACTGAGGTAACCGTCAAATTAATCGCTAAACCCAAATTAGCGCGCGTCATTTTGGCTAGCTTTGATGACATTGAAAAAGGTGCCAATGCTGTGGCAGCCATTATTGCCGCTGGGATTATTCCTGCTGGGCTAGAGATGATGGATAAAGCGACTACTAGAGCTGTTGAAGAATTCGTCCACGCCGGGTACGATCTTGATGCGCAAGCGATTCTGCTATGCGAATCTGATGGCACCCCAGAAGAGGTTGCTGAAGAAATTGAGCGGATGACTCAAGTACTTGAGCAATCCGGAGCTAGTTGTATTCAGATTTCTAAAGATGAAACTGAACGTCTTAAATTTTGGAGTGGTCGAAAAAATGCTTTTCCTGCAGCCGGACGAATTGCAGCTGATTACTACTGCATGGATGGCACTATTCCCCGTAGACATATTGCCACCCTCCTTAAACGTATTCAGGCAATGGAAAAAAAATATAAGCTTGGCTGTCTTAATGTATTTCATGCGGGCGATGGAAATATGCACCCTCTCATTTTATTTAATGGTGCCGATCCAGACGAATGGCATCGTGCTGAAGAGTTCGGCACTGAAATTTTGGAGGCTTGCGTAGAACTTGGCGGAACCATTACTGGTGAACATGGCGTGGGTATTGAAAAAATTAATTCGATGTGCATTCAATTTGGCGAGGGGGAGCGCGAATCATTTTGGGGAGTCAAAAGCGCATTTGATCCAAAGCATTTACTCAATCCCGACAAGGGCATCCCCACCCTGAATCGGTGCGCTGAATATGGTCGTATGCGCATTAGCGGTGGCAAGCTAGCGCACCCAGAGTTGGAGCGCTTCTAATGTCTAACTCCAATCAAAGCATCCATGCATTCCGCGAACAAATCTTAAATGCAGCCCAAAATAAAACATCTCTCTCTATTGAAGGCGGGGGCACTAAATCCTGGTATGGAAATCTCAATCATTTTGAAAAACTACATACGAGCTCTTATTCTGGGATTTTGGAATATCAACCTGAAGAGCTCGTAATTACTGCGTGTGCTGGCACCCCTTTAAAAGAAATTCAAACAGCTCTGGCAGATAAAAACCAAGTGCTTGCTTTTGAGCCTCCTCACTTTGGGGAAGCGGCCACCTTTGGTGGTGTTCTTGCCGCTGGTCTTGCTGGACCCAGTCGCATCAGCGCTGGAAGTCTGCGGGACTTTGTACTTGGTGTACGCATCATGGATGGTAAGGGTCAAGACTTGGCTTTTGGCGGAAAAGTGATAAAAAATGTAGCTGGATACGATGTCTCCCGGCTCCTGCCAGGATCTTTAGGTACCTTATCTTTATTGCTAGAGGCCTCTGTCAAGGTATTACCAAAACCTGCCGCAACTATTAGCCTAAGGTGCAAGATCTCTCAAGCTCGCGCATTATTGCTGCTTAATGAGTGGGCAGGCCAACCTTTGCCTCTCTCCGCTAGCGGCTGGATTGGTAATGCCAATCAAGATGGCGAACTCACCATTCGTTTAGAGGGTGCTATAGCGGCAGTCAAAACCGCGATTCCGCTAATGGGTGCATCGATCAACATGGAAGAACTTGATCCCCACTTGGCATTAAAATTTTGGAATGATTTACGCGAACAAGAGCTCAGCTCATTTAATAACCTGACAGCTGATGAGACCCTTTACCGCTTGGCACTTCCAGCAGCATGCGGACCCCTAAATATTCCTAAAGCGAACGGGGAAATGGTACTGGAGTGGCACGGTCAACAAAGATGGGTTAAGGCTCCTGGAGATGAGGCTACCTTTGCTTTAATTAAACAGATTGCATCAAGCAATGGTGGACATGCTACCCGTTTTCGACAAGGAGTCAACGTGGATCCTTTAAATCAACGCTTCACTTTGCTTACAGAGCAAGCTCACTCTATTGCATTAGAGGCAGTGCAAGCACGCTTGCGAAGCGCCTTTGATCCTGCGGGCGTTTTTGTAACCTCCCGCCTTCCCTAGATATTGATATGCAAACTCAACTCGCCCCCCAATTTGCCAATACCCCTGAAGGGATAGAGGCTGCCCACATTCTAAGCAAATGCGTTCACTGCGGTTTTTGTACAGCTACCTGCCCTACTTATCAATTACTAGGCGATGAGCTTGATGGTCCTCGCGGTCGCATTTACCTGATCAAGCAAATAGCCGAAGGTCAAGCACCTACCGAAAAAACACGCCTGCACTTAGATCGTTGTTTAACTTGCAGAAATTGTGAGAGTACCTGCCCCAGTGGCGTTCAGTACGGAAACTTGATTGATATTGGCCGTAAGTGGGCCGAGGAAAATACACCCCCCCGCCCTCTCTCACAACGCCTGACCCGTTGGGCATTAAAAGAAGGATTAACTAGTCCAATCTTGTTTAATTCAGCAATGATATTAGGCAGATTCATTCGCCCAATCATGCCAAAAGGGATTGCACGAAAGATTCCGCAAATTAAAAGTAGAGCATTGGCCAACTCAACCGAGCCCTATGACAGACCGCAGACTATCCATTCTCGAAAAATGCTTTTACTAGAGGGCTGCGTACAACCTAGCATGCTACCCAACATTAACTCAGCAACTGCAAGGGTCTTAAACGCGCTCAAGATTCAATTGATCAGCGTAACTAATGCAACTTGCTGTGGCGCGTTGCGCTACCACCTCAACGATCAAGCGGGAGGCCTGAGCAATGCAAAGCAGAATATTGATGCATGGTGGCCACTAGTAGAAGAAGGTAGTGTTGAAGCAATCGTCATGACGGCATCAGGTTGCGGCGTAATGGTAAAGGACTATGGTCATCTATTTTCTAATGACCCTACTTACGCAACAAAAGCTCGAAGGATATCCGAATTAACGAAAGATATTTCAGAGATTCTGCCAAACCTACACAATGAACTCATACAAATAATTGGCACAGAGCCGAAGCCTGGCGTAGTCTATCACCCGCCCTGTACGTTGCAGCATGGCCAGCAAATTCGCGGCAAGGTAGAAGGTCTTTTATCTAGCATCGGTATCGGTGTTCGCTTATGCGCCGATAGTCACCTTTGTTGTGGTTCGGCAGGGACCTACTCCGTCACACAGCCAGTGCTTTCTGAGCAATTAAGACGTAATAAGTTAAGCCATTTAAATGTTGCATGTGAAGAATCGGGTGCACAAGTAATTGTGTCAGGCAATATCGGCTGTATTACCCATCTACAACATGAAGAGACACCGGTGCTGCATTGGATTGAAATTGTGGATCAATTGATTTCCGCAAAACAGCTCTCCATACAATGAGTCACATTACCGCCAACCTCATGGCAGTGAGGCAGCGAATCGAATTGGCTGCCCTGGCTGCTCAGCGTGAACCTGAAGATATTTTATTATTAGCAGTAAGCAAAACATTTCCCGCTCACGCCATTGAAGAGGCGATGCATGCTGGGCAGACTGCTTTTGGGGAAAATTATGTCCAAGAGGCAGTAGAAAAAATTACAGGGTTAGCTAAATTACGTCCTTGGTTAGAATGGCATTTTATTGGCCCCCTACAAAGCAATAAGACTAGGGAGGTCGCAGAGCACTTTGACTGGGTTCATAGCATTGATCGCTTTAAAATCGCAGAACGTCTTTCGGTGCAGCGTGGAGAATTCCCAGACTTAGGCGATCTTCAGTTATGCATTCAGGTCAACATCAGCCAAGAAGACAGTAAAAGCGGCATCCCTTTGGCTGAGGCCGAAGCGCTTTGCATGGCGATTTCCAAACTACCCCGCGTAACCCTTAGAGGTTTGATGGCTATACCCGCCCCGAATCTTGATATGGTTATGCAAAGCGCCGCATTCGGTTTGGTGAGGGAATGTTTTCTTCAAATAAAGATTAAGCACCTCAATGAGCGTGGCTATGAATTCTTTGACACTCTATCCATGGGCATGTCAGATGATATGGAGACTGCGATTGCCCAAGGCAGCACGATCGTACGGGTAGGAACGGCTATATTTGGGAAGCGCGATAAGATAAACGCATGATGAGCACAAAACTGAATAATACGGAAACCCATATCACTTTTATTGGTGGCGGGAATATGGGCCGAGCCCTCATCAGTGGCTTATTGGCCAATGGATTTGAGGCAAATCAGCTTTCTGTTGTCGAAGCAAACGCAAGTACCGCCATTCAATTGCATAAAGATTTTGGGGTGCAGGTAATTGGGGGCCTAGATCAGATTGCATTTAATTTTTCTCAAAATAATGTTGTAGTTATGGCCATCAAACCTCAAGACTTTAATCTTATTGCCAAAGGTTTGAGTTCAAAGTTAAAACATGCAAGTGCTCCTGGGCCTCTTATTCTCAGTATCGCAGCAGGCATTCGAATTAAGGATATGAGTCGCTGGCTTGATCACGAGCGTTGCGTGCGCGCCATGCCAAATACTCCAGCCTTAATTGGCAAAGGAATTACTGGTTTATTTGCAGATGTCGCAGTCAATCAGTCTGATCGCGCTCTTGCGCAAACCATTTGTAATGCCGTTGGTCAAACAATATGGGTTCATGAAGAAAAGCTCATGGATGCTGTGACCGCAGTATCTGGAAGTGGTCCTGCCTACGTATTCGCCTTCTTAGAGGCAATGCAGTCGAGTGGCGAAAAATTGGGACTAGATTCAACCACTGCACGCAAACTGGCATATGCGACTTTAGAAGGTGCCACCCAACTGGCGCATAACTCTGAAGAACATGCAGGAGTATTGCGCGAACGCGTAACCTCAAAAGGTGGCACTACTGCTGCTGCCTTGGATATTCTCAAGCAATTAGATTGGCATGGCGCTCTTGAAAAGGCGATTCATGCCGCCAGCAATCGTGGCAAAACGATGGGTGATGAGTTGGGTAAAAGCTAGCCTAACACTAGCTATCTGAGCGTTAGGCCGAGCACAATCCCCAAAAAAAGAAAGCCGCCCAACCAATTGTTGTGGCGGAACGCCTTAAAGCATGCGTCAGATTTTCTGGTGGAAACCAATTTAAGGTGATAAACGGCACAGATCACCGCAGCTATCCACCCCAAATAAAAGTAATAACTAAGATTAGCTAAGTAAGCGACTAGTGCCTGACTCAAAAATAAGATTACATAACTCAAGGCAATTGCCATGACATCAAAACGTCCAAAAGTAATTGCAGATGTATGCAGTCCTAGCCTCAGATCATCGTCGCGATCGACCATGGCATAAGCCGTGTCATATGCAATTGCCCAAAATAGATTTCCTAAAAATAAAATCCAGGCCTCTGGTGGAATGAAGTCAAGAACAGCGGCATAAGCCATTGGAATACCAAAACCAAAAGCAATCCCAAGAACAGCTTGAGGAATAGCTAAAAATCGTTTGGTGAATGGATAAATAATAGCCACCAATAAAGCGAATACTGAAAGCTCTTTTGTAAGCGCATTGAGGGGCTGAATTAATAAAAAAGCAATCAATGCAAGACTCATAGCTATACCAAGCGCTTCTTTGCCAGAAATTTTTCCGCTCGTTACTGGGCGCTCTTTGGTCCTTTTTACATGCCGATCAAACTCTCGATCCGCATAGTCATTTATTGCACAACCCGCACTGCGCATTAAAAAAGTTCCACCCGTAAAGATCATGAGAATGGGCCACCGAGGAAATCCGCCACTTGCCAACCATAGAGCCCAGAAAGTAGGCCATAGCAACAAGAGCGTTCCAATGGGCTTGTTTAAGCGAATGAGGTAACTATAAGAAACTAGGCGATCACGCATTGCTCAGAATCACTATCGATAGATCACGCTGCCGAGTAATTTGAACCAGTTTTTTTATAGCAGCACTGCGTTGATAACTCTTACCCTGAACCAAGTACACACAACTTGTGCGACCGGGTACTTGATGAGGACCATGGCGTATCAAACCCTTCTTAGTCATTCGATCAGTAATGGACGTTTTCGGCAAGACGGACATGCCAACTCTACCAGCGGCCATCAATGTTCCTAGAATCGTCACGGTACATTCAGTATTAGTACACTCATATATTTGGGTGCTAAGCCCCTGTTCCAGCCTCTTAATGGATACAGATAAGGTCGGCCGTAAATCATCGTAGGCTTGTACTGCCTGTTCAAAATGGCGCCCACTAAAAACCGAAATAATATAACGAAGTTTTGCAAGAATCATGGCGTGATTATCAGGCCTTCAAAAATTCTGTGCGGGAGCCCAGCCAACGCTCAAGATGGCGCTCTACAAGATCGCTGTGTTTATCCAGCAAAAGTTCAGCCGCATGTTGAGCTAATTCAATCAACCATGCATCCCGCTGCAAATCCACAAACCGTAACATAGCATCCCCAGACTGCTTTGCCCCTAATAATTCACCGGGGCCACGTAGTGAAAGATCTCGCTCGGCAATTACAAAACCATCCGAGGTTTCTCGTAAAGTCTGCAGACGCTCCTTTGCAGCCAAGGAAAGCGGTTCGGCATACATCAAGATGCAAACTGAATCGGCTGAACCGCGACCCACGCGCCCTCTTAATTGATGTATCTGGGAATAACCAAAACGCTCCGCATGTTCAATCACCATCAGCGCCGCATTGGGCACGTCTACGCCCACCTCAATAACGGTGGTAGCAACTAGCAATTGAATTTCATTGGCCTTGAAAGCAGCCATAACAGCCGCTTTTTCTTCGCTTTTAAGGCGACCATGGACCAATCCCACTTTAAAATTTGGCAATGCAAGGGTGAGCTGTTCGAAACTTTCTACGGCTGTCTGTAATTGCAATACTTCAGATTCTTCAATTAACGGGCAGACCCAATATGCCTGCAAACCTTTAGTGAGCCAATCGTACAAACCTCCAATGACCTCATCACGTCGCGTAGCTTTTACAACCTTGGTAGTAATCGGTTTTCGCCCCGGTGGGAGCGCATCAATGACCGAGACATCAAGATCAGCGTAATACGTCATGGCCAGCGTTCGGGGAATCGGCGTGGCGGACATCATCATTTGATGACAGTAGAACAACTCAGATCCTACTCGCTGTTGAATTTCTAAACGTTGTCGTACACCAAAGCGATGCTGCTCATCAATTACTGCTAATCCTAATTTGGCAAAACTCACTTTATCCTGAATAAGTGCATGCGTACCGATGATGAGTTGAGCTTCACCACTTTCAATTACTTTCTGTGCCAGTCTTTTTTCTTTTGCCTTCAAGCTCCCGGATAACCAAGCTACGGCGATACCCAAAGGCTCGAACCACTCCTTCATCTTTAGATAGTGTTGCTCCGCCAGAATCTCAGTTGGCGCCATGATTGCTGCCTGAAAGCCATAATCCATCACTCGTGCTGCAGCAAGAGCAGCAATGACCGTCTTGCCACTACCCACATCCCCCTGGAGAAGGCGGTTCATAGGAAAGGTTTGAGATAAATCTTGCCCAATCTCAGCCCAGACACGCTTTTGAGCGTCCGTCAACAGAAAGGGCAATGCCTGAAGCAAGCCCTTTTCAAGTCCTGAAGTACCTTTAGACTTAAAACTTGGGGCTAGCCTTTGTCTGCGAATCGTGTGGGCCCTCTTTAATGAAATTTGCTGTGCCAACAATTCCTCGAACTGCACACGACGCCAAGCAGGATGAGTACGCTCTAATAGCGCATGAGTATCAGCCTCCGCTGGCGGTTGGTGTAAATAAGTAATCGCATCTTGAAGTTGAGGCCAATCATTCGCTGGCAATAGTTCGGCCATCAATTTGGCTGGTAAAAATTCCGCCAGACTATCTTTGAGGCTAGTGTCTTGTAAAGCTTGATTGACCGCCTTTCGAATACTCGCTTGTGAAACCCCGGCACTAGCGGGATAGACAGGCGTCAAACTAGTAGGCAGAGATAAATCTGACGTCACCACGCGCACCGTAGGATGAACCATCTCGGCACCCAAATACCCCTCGCGGACCTCTCCACGAACGCGAATATGGGAGCCGACTGCCATTTGCTTCTGTTGACTAGGGTAAAAATTGAGAAAACGAAGTTGCAAGGTGGCAGTGTCATCCTCTATCGTGACTAACATCTGTCTTCTGGGGCGAAACAGCACCTGATTTCGAATAACTGTGCCTTGAGTCTGAATAGAGTTAAATTTGCCTAAGTCCAAAGCTTCCTCAACCGTATAAAGCTCTGTTTCATCCTCATAGCGTGCAGGGAGGTGCAAAGCTAGCGCCATGGGAGTGTTTAAACCCATCTTTTCTAGCAGTGTTGGTGGTCGCTTGGTCGTCATCGTTAAAATCCAGTACCTGATGGTAATACTATGCAACTCTCCGACTTCAATTACGACCTCCCGCCCAATCTAATCGCCCAGCATCCTTTGGCGAACAGAACCGATAGCCGCCTCTTAGAGGTTAAGGCGGAAGGGGGGGAAGCCGCCCAATTGATTGACCGTCAGTTTCGGGACATTCTCGGCCTTTTTAAGCCAGGGGATTTATTGATCCTTAATGACACTAGAGTGATTCCGGCACGCTTACATGGCAAAAAGGAGACGGGTGGTAATGTTGAGCTTCTGATTGAACGCATCAGTGGAGATCGGCAGGCTTGGGTACAGATTAGAGCCTCCAAAGTGCCTAAAATCGGCAGCATGGTCCATATCCATAATAAAAATGAAGAAACCCTTCCAGTGGAAATGATAGGGTATGACGGTCGATTCTATGAAGTGCGCTTTCCAGAAAATGTACTCTCCTTATTGGAACGCTTTGGTGAACTTCCACTGCCACCCTACATCGAACATCAACCAGATCAAGAAGATTCCAAACGTTATCAAACAGTGGTTGCTAAAAATCCTGGGGCGGTAGCAGCGCCCACTGCAGGCCTTCACTTTGATGAAGTTATCCTGCAGCAACTCAGTAAATTAGGAGTCAAGCAAGCTACTGTAACCCTGCACGTGGGTGCTGGCACCTTTACCCCTGTGCGTGAAGAAGACCTAAGTAAACACAAGATGCATTACGAGTGGTTTGCAGTTCCGGCGGATACACTGACAGCCATCCAGGAAACACAACGCCATGGTGGCAGGATTATTGCAGTAGGGACCACTAGCCTACGTGCTTTAGAGAGCCAAGCCCAGAGCCTCAAAGCCAGCGGCGAAACTAATCTATTTATTACCCCAGGCTATACATTTAAAACAGTAGATTGCCTCTTAACGAATTTTCATCTGCCAAAATCTACCTTATTAATGCTGGTGAGTGCCTTTGCGGGTATGGACAATATCCGCAATGCATACCAGCATGCCATTCAACAGGAATATCGCTTCTTCAGCTATGGAGATGCGATGTTCTTAAGTCGACTTGAAAATACGAACCCATGACCAAACCTGTTAACTTCAATATTTTGGCGCGCGACTCTGCCAGCCCAGCACGCTTGGGTCAGCTCGATCTACCCCATGGTAGTGTTCAAACCCCGATCTTTATGCCCGTTGGAACCTATGGCACGGTTAAAGCTATGACACCGCGGGATCTGAAAGAAGCTAAGGCGCAAATTATTTTGGGCAATACCTTTCACCTTTGGCTAAGACCTGGTTTAGATGTTGTCAAAAAGCATGGTGGCCTGCACCGTTTTATGGGCTGGGATAAACCAATCCTGACTGACTCTGGCGGTTTTCAAGTATTTAGCTTAGGTGCTCTGCGAAAAATTTCCGAGGAAGGTGTTACCTTTGCTTCACCCATTAATGGTGATAAGTTATTCATGTCACCAGAAGTGTCTATGGAAATTCAGGCAATCCTCAATAGTGACATTGCCATGCAATTTGATGAATGCACCCCTTATGAGGTGAAAGGACAAGCCACTTCAGAAAAAACCGCGCGCGCCTCCCTAGAAATGTCTCTGCGCTGGGGTGATCGCTCACTTAAGCGTTTTCGTGAGCTACAGACAGGGAATGGTCTATTTGGCATTGTGCAAGGAGGGATGTTTGAAAATTTGCGGGAATTTTCCCTGGATGCTGTTAGCGGTCAAGGTTTTGATGGCATTGCCATTGGCGGCCTTTCGGTGGGGGAACCCAAGCCTGAATTTGAGCGCATCCTCAATTTCACAGCTCCTAAGTTGCCCGAACATATGCCACACTACCTGATGGGTGTTGGCACCCCTGAAGACTTAATCTTAGGCGTCAGCCTGGGAATCGATATGTTTGACTGCGTGATGCCTACCCGCAATGCTCGTAATGGTTGGCTTTTTACCCGCTTTGGCGACCTCAAGTTGCGCAATGCTGGCTATAAGGACGATGTTCGTCCTGTTGACCCTACTTGCACCTGTTATACCTGCCAGAACTTCACTAGATCCTATTTAAATCACCTTCAGAAGGCAAATGAGATCCTAGGATCCCAGCTCAATACCATCCATAACCTCTCCTACTACCTTCAGCTAATGGAGGAGGTTCGGGAATCCTTAAGCAAGGATCGATTTAGCGCCTATCGGGAGGAATTTCGCAAGAATCGCCAGCGCGGGGTTGAGCCTGGACAAGATTAATACCCTCTTAGGCAGGCAGGCACCGCTAAATCAAGCTCAAAGCCCTATACAGTTTAGAATTGCTGGCTTACGGCTTCGCTTTAAAAGTCGAAAACGTCAGCAGTTTCCAATTGATAATTAATGGAGGTTTTGTATGTGGATTAGCAATGCTTTTGCTCAGGCTTCAGCCGCGGGCACAGATTCCGGTGGCTTAATGAGTTTTCTCCCCCTTATTTTGATGTTTGCTGTCTTGTATTTCATCATGATCCGCCCTCAAATGAAGCGTCAAAAAGAATCTAAAGCAATGCTTCAAGCATTAGCTGTAGGTGATGAAGTAGTCACTAGCGGCGGCATCATCGGCAAAGTTACTGCATTAAAAGACCAGATTATTAGCGTTGAAATTTCAGCCGGCACTGTAGTACAAATGCAAAAAGGCGCTATTACTACTGTGTTGCCAAAAGGCACACTGAAGTCTGCTTAAAAGTATCTCAATATGAACCGCTACCCTCTCTGGAAATACATCGTCATCCTGTTTGCATTGTTAATTGGGGGGCTGTATTCGCTACCAAATTTTTATGGTGAGGCGCCTGCGGTTCAAGTCTCGTCCGCCAAACCAACCATTAAGGTTGATTTGGCGACCCAGTCTCGTGTCGAAAAGATTCTGGCAGATGACAACATTACCAGCACTGGCATGTTCCTTGAATCAACGGGCCATGTGGGCTCAATTAAAATCCGTTTTAGCAATACAGACATCCAATTGCGCGCCCGTGATCTATTACAGCAAAAATTGAATATTGATCAGAATGATCCAAACTTCACAGTTGCATTAAACCTACTCTCAAATACTCCGGGATGGCTTAATGCAATCAACGCATTACCGATGCCGTTAGGTCTTGATCTGCGGGGTGGCGTCTATTTCCTCCTGCAAGTCGACATGAAGGGTGCCGTACAAAAGAAAGTTACTTCGCTTGCAGGCGATATTCGAAGCCAACTGCGTGATAAATCCGTGCGGCATCAAGGCATTGAGCGTGGGCAAGATACGATTACCTTAAGCTTTAGCAGTCTTGAAGATGCTGAAAAAGCCCGCTCCGTATTGATGGCGAGCCAACCTGAACTCCTTTGGCAAGTAAAACCTACAGGCCTCTCGCCAAAATTAGTTGGGGAATTTAAACCAGCAGCATTAAAAGAAATCCAAGACAGCGCCGTTAAGCAAAATATCATTACTCTGAATAAGCGCGTCAATGAACTGGCCGTTAAGGAGCCCGTTATTCAGCAACAAGGGGCTGAGCGTATTGTGGTTCAGCTACCAGGCGTTCAGGATACCGCTCGTGCGAAAGACATCATTGGTCGGACAGCCACTTTAGAGTCAAGATTAGCTGACCCAGTTGTCTCCACTATTGCCCTTGGAGAAACACCTCCACCTGGAATGGATGTCTTTCGTTTTGGGGAAAACCGTATGGGCGTCTTTAAGAAATCGGTCATTTTCAGCGGTGATCGCATTACTGATGCCAGCGCTGGCTTTGATCAGAATCAACGTCCCGCAGTAAACATTTCCTTAGATGCTGCTGGTGGCCGCGTCATGCAAGAGGTTACACGTGAGAATATTGGTAAGCCCATGGGCATGATCTTATTTGAAAAGGGTAAGGGCGAAGTACTAACGATCGCCACTATTCAAGGTGAGTTTGGCTCTAAGTTCCAAATTACTGGCCAAGCTACTACTGAAAGTGCCAATGATTTGGCTCTTTTATTACGTGCCGGTTCATTGGCAGCGCCGATGGAAATTATTGAAGAGCGCACCATCGGACCAAGTTTGGGTGCAGAGAATATTGAAAAGGGCTTCAAATCCCTTTTAATTGGCTTTGCTTGTATTGCCATTTTTATGGTGATCTACTATCTTTTATTTGGCACATTCTCAGTGGTTGCTTTAGCGGTAAACTTATTGCTACTCATCTCTGTTTTATCCATGCTTCAAGCAACGCTTACCCTTCCTGGTATTGCTGCGATGGCACTGGCACTAGGAATGGCAATTGATTCCAACGTATTGATCAATGAGCGAATTCGTGAAGAATTGCGTAACGGCGCCGCCCCTCAAACAGCGATTGCGGTTGGCTTTGACAAAGCATGGGCAACCATTCTGGATTCAAATGTCACTACTCTCATTGCTGGTTTAGCTCTGCTCGCATTTGGATCTGGTCCAATCAAGGGGTTTGCAGTAGTGCATTGCTTGGGTATTCTGACTTCCATGTTCTCAGCCGTCTTCTTTTCTCGTGGCCTTGTTAATCTTTGGTACGGCAGACACAAGAAGGTTCAAAAACTCGCTATTGGCCAAGTTTGGCGCCCAAAGGAGAAATAAACTATGGAATTTTTTAGGATCAAAAAAGATATTCCCTTTATGCGCCATGCTTTGGTGCTGAATGCAATTTCCTTTATTACCTTTTTAGCTGCTGTTTTCTTCCTTTGGCATAACGGCTTACACCTCTCGATTGAATTTACAGGTGGCACAGTGATGGAGGTGAGTTATCCACAAACCGCTCCTCTAGAATCCATCCGGACTAATGTCGAAAAACTAGGTTACGCAGATACTCAAATTCAAAACTTTGGTAGCTCACGCGATGTAATGATTCGACTGCCTTTACAAAAAAATGCTGAAGGTAAAATTATTTCCTCCGCCGAGCAAAGTGCAGCCGTCATGCAAGCACTTGATCCGGCTACATCCGGCGTCAAGCTCCAGCGTGTTGAATACGTAGGCCCACAAGTTGGTCAAGAACTAGCCATGGATGGATTGAAAGCCTTGATCTTTGTGGTCATTGGCATTGTGGTCTATTTATCATTTCGGTTTGAGTGGAAATTTGCACTCGCTGGCATCATTGCAAACTTACATGACGTTGTCATTATTCTTGGTTTCTTCGCCTTTTTCCAATGGGAATTTTCCCTATCAGTATTGGCTGCCGTTTTGGCTGTTCTCGGTTATTCCGTGAATGAATCTGTTGTGATTTTTGACCGCATTCGCGAGAACTTCCGAAAATATCGAAAGATGAATACACGCGAAATCATTGATAACGCGATTACCAGCACGATTAGCCGAACCGTTATTACCCACGGGAGTACTGAGATGATGGTTTTAGCAATGCTGATATTTGGTGGCCCAACACTCTTTTACTTCGCCCTAGCGCTAACTATTGGTATTTTGTTTGGTATTTACTCTTCTGTATTTGTGGCAGCAGCTTTGGCAATGTGGCTAGGCGTGACACGAGAAGATCTTATCAAGGGCGAACGTAAGCCCGATGACGCTTCACGTAATGATGATCCTAATTTTGGAGCTCAGGTTTAGCTATTAATTAAGTAACTTCGGCCTGATCAAGTCAGGCTGAAGTTTTGATGCTCAAGGGCAGCAAGGATGTTCTGCGTTGCGCCCTGATGTTCAATCGAATAGCCCTTTGCAGCACGGGCCATCTTTGCCAACTCTCCAGGATTTAATAACAAGGACTTCAAAGCTTCCACTAGAGCAACGGGCTCACCAAGAATCAAGTCCCCCATCAATCTTTTGGCAGCGCCTGACTCTAATGCATCTAATGCTGCCTGTTGAAAGTTATAGGTATATTCGCCCAGTAATACAGGACACCCAGCAGCGCAGGCTTCAATTAAATTCTGCCCCCCAAATGGCAATAGGCTTCCGCCCATCACGACTAAATCTGCAGCGCTGTAATACAGAGGCATCTCACCCATAGAGTCCCCAAGAATGACCTCTATGTCGGCAATGGTCTGAGGAACCCCAACCCACTCTGAGCGCCGACGGAATTTAAAACCAGCATTATGAATTTGATCCGCCACCTCTGAAAAACGCTCTGGATGTCTTGGCACCAAACAAAGCAATGGGGGCACTTCAATGGTATGGCTTAATATTAAATCTTTCCAGGCCTTGAGAATGATGCCCTCTTCACCATCTCGAGTGCTAGCTGCACAAACCATTAAACGCTTATGGGCGTGTAATTCTTGCTGCCATGCTTTGCCTTGCATAACAAGACCTGGATCAAGTGGCACATCAAACTTTAAATTTCCAACAGTCTGGACATTCTGTACGCCAAGACTGCGATAGCGCTGAGCATCAAACTCTGTTTGCGCCAAGATTCCTGTAAAAGCCTGGAATAGCGCGCGCCCTGCCTTACCAAACCAATTCACCCGACGGGCACTTCTCTCGGATAAGCGAGCATTAACCAAGAACAAAGGCAAACCAATTTGTGCGCAATAAAACACCACCGTAGGCCACGCCTCTGTTTCCATAAATAAACCCATCTTCGGCTTAAATGTTCTTATGAAGCTTGCAACAGAACCGCAAAGGTCATAGGGTAAGTAGGTCTGCTGTATTTGTCCAGATGCAATTGCACTGGAAAATAAAGCGGCGCCAGTACGACGCCCGTTAAGAGTCATATGCGTGAGAAGAATAGCTTCGCCTCTAGCAAGATAGGCTTGAACGAGTGGATATGCTGCACGAGTCTCCCCTACTGACACTGCATGAATCCAGATCACACCCTGTTTAATGGGTTTACGATACCCAAAGCCTAAACGCTCGGGAATACAACTAAGATACTCAATCGAATATCGTGCTCGCCAGGCTAGACGAATAAATGCTAACGGCAGCAAAAGATGCCATAGCAACTGATAGACAGCAAACCAGAGCTGAGGACGCGCCCCGTATTCTGAATTGGGAGTCAATCTCACTTTTTTAATCGTTCGGCCAATTCAACCGCCTTACCTAAGTAAGAAGAAGGTGTCATTTCTAGCAACCGTGCTTTCGCATCTTCAGGAATATCAAGCCCCTTGATAAATGCTTGCAAGTCAGCTTGGTTAATGCCTTTGCCACGCGTGAGTTCCTTAAGTTGCTCATACGGATTCTCAATGCCATAGCGGCGCATCACAGTTTGCACTGGCTCAGCCAATACTTCCCAGCATCCATCTAAATCTGCTGCAATAGCCGCATGATTTACTTCCAGCTTACTTAAACCACGCAAAGCGCTATCGTAAGCTAGCACGCTATGTCCAAATGCAGGACCTAAATTACGCAAGACAGTGGAGTCAGTCAGATCTCGCTGCCAACGGGAAATGGGTAATTTCTCGGCCAAATGGCGAAGCAAGGCGTTGGCCACACCCAAATTACCTTCAGAGTTCTCAAAGTCAATGGGATTAACTTTGTGAGGCATAGTCGATGAACCGATTTCACCAGCCTTAGTGCGCTGCTTAAAGTAGCCAATCGAAATGTAGGACCAGAAGTCACGGTCCATATCCAAGAGAATGGTATTGGCACGAGCAATCGCATCAAATAATTCTGCCATGCCATCATGTGGCTCGATCTGAATAGTATAGGGATTAAAAGTTAAACCTAGACGCTGCTCAACTACATTTTTCGAAAAGCTTTCCCAGTCAAAATCAGGGTAGGCAGAAATATGGGCGTTGTAGTTGCCTACAGCACCATTCATTTTTCCTAAAAGCGGAGCAGCGGCGATAGCATCAATTGCGCGCTCTAAACGCTTGGCAATATTAGCCAGCTCTTTGCCTAAAGTACTTGGGGTTGCTGGCTGACCATGGGTACGAGATAGCAATGGCACCTTAGCATTCTCAATCGCTAGGTCCGTAAGAACGGATGCTACTTTTCGCAGCTGAGGCAGCAAGACCTCATCACGCGCACCCCGCAACATCAAACCGTGTGAAGTGTTATTAATATCCTCAGAAGTACAGGCAAAGTGAATAAACTCGCTAGCCTTTAATAAGTCTGGTCGACCAGAAACTTTCTCTTTTAAGAAATACTCAACCGCTTTAACGTCATGATTAGTAACCGACTCAATATCCTTAATCCGCTGAGCATCTGAATCAGAAAAATTCTCTGGCAAAGATAATAAAAACTGGGCATCAGCAGCATTAATTTTAGGAACATCCGGTAGGCCTGCATTCGCCAAGGCTAACAACCAATGAATCTCTACAAAAACACGTTGCCGCATAAATGCAGCCTCAGACAACCAAGGTCTGAGCGCATCCAACTTTCCGGCATAGCGGCCATCTAAAGGGGAAAGTGCATTAAGGGTGGATAGTGGCTGGCTCACGGATATTGCCTTTACATTGAATATGTCAATAAAACCTGATTTTAATGCGTTATGAGGTCCAGCCCACCCTCCATCAGGATCGCTATACTTGACCCCATGAAACTTATCGGATCCCTTACTAGCCCCTATGTACGAAAAGTACGTATTGTTTTTTCTGAAAAAAAGGTAGATGTAGACCTTGAATTAGAGAATGTATGGGCCACAGACACCAAAATCGCCCTAAACAACCCTTTAGGCAAAGTCCCATGCCTACTTTTGGATGATGGCGCTGCAATTTATGACTCTAGGGTCATTGCTGAGTATGGCGATACCCTCAGCCCTGTTGCTCAGTTAATTCCTTCCGGGGGCCGCGAGAGAGCCACTGTGAAGACTTGGGAGGCTCTTGCAGACGGCCTTATGGATGCGGGTATTTTGGCCCGCCTGGAAGCAACGTGGCGCCCAGCAGATCAACAAAGCCCTGCTTGGATAGATCGTCAAATGAGAAAGATTGATGGAGCCCTGCGTCAAATTTCCAGCGAGCTAGGTGAAAATACCTGGTGTCATAGCAATCAACTGACTTTGGCCGATATCGCTGTGGGCTGTGCCCTGGGATATCTGATCCTTCGCTTTCCTGCCGTTACCTGGCAAATCCAGTATCCCAATCTGGATCGCTTGTATCAAAAATTAATGCAAAGGCCTTCTTTTTCAGAAACAGCCCCGCCCGCAGCATAAAAAACGAGTAGCGGTGCTTCCTTAAGCGGAAATAATTCCTCCGCCCAAGCAAATATCGCCATCGTATAAAACTGCAGACTGACCAGGGGTCACTGCCCACTGCGCTTCCGTGAAGCTTAGTTGGAAACTGAGTGGACCCTCAGATCCAGCAGTGATTTCACAAGCAGAATCCATTTGGCGATAGCGGGTTTTTGCAGAGTACTTTCCAGGCATCGGCGCAACGCCATCAACCCAACTTGCATCTATTGCAGAAAGCTTATGAGCCAAGAGCCATGGGTGTTCATGCCCTTGCACCACATACAAAGTATTGTTTTCCATGTCCTTGCGCGCCACATACCAAGCATCACCATTGCCGTCTTGGCTGCCGCCAATACCAATCCCTTTGCGCTGACCCAAAGTAAAAAATGCCAAACCCATGTGCTCACCTACGATCTTGCCTTCAGGAGTTTTAATGGGCCCCGGGGTGCGAGGTAAGTAACGATTCAAAAATTCACGAAAAGGTCGCTCACCAATAAAGCAAATGCCAGTCGAATCTTTTTTTCGGGCATTGTGCAGGCCAATTTTCTCAGCAATTTTGCGGACCTCTGTTTTGGGAATTTCCCCCAAAGGAAAAAGAACATTAGTTAGCTGGTTTTGAGTTAAGCGATGTAAAAAGTAGCTTTGATCCTTGCTAGCATCCAGCGCTTTTAGTAATTGGACTCGTCCACCGTAATGCCGCACTCGTGCATAGTGTCCAGTAGCAATAGCATCAGCACCCAAGCTCATGGCATGATCCAAAAAAGCTTTGAACTTAATTTCTGCATTACACAGTACATCTGGATTAGGGGTTCGTCCGGCAGCATATTCACGAAGAAATTCTGCAAATACCCGCTCTCGGTACTCTGCAGCAAAATTGACCGCCTCTACATCAATTCCGATTAAATCGGCAACAGAGACAACATCGAGCCAATCTTGGCGAGCAGAGCAATACTCATCGCTATCATCGTCTTCCCAGTTTTTCATGAAAAGACCAATCACCTCATAACCCTGCTGCTTGAGCATCCAGGCAGCCACTGACGAATCAACCCCTCCAGACATGCCAATGACAACTTTGGAGTGTTTTGTAGGGGGGATTGCTGAAGAATTGAGAGAGATCATTAAAAAATGCGAGAATTCGATATAAGCTGAAAAACCTATTGTAGAAGTCTTGGTCTGAATTTACCCAAAATTTACCCAAAATTAAATCAATAGCTATCAGGGTAAGTTAATAGGTATATTTTCACTGATTTAACTAAAATAGATTTTTCGAATAATTAGCATTTGGAGACATGCCATGCGCATAGGAGTGCCACTGGAAACAAGGCTCGGGGAAACTCGTGTAGCCGCTACCCCAGAAACCGTCAAAAAACTCATTGGACAAGGTCATCAAGTCCTTATCCAAAAAGATGCGGGCGTAAAAGCCAGTCAACCAGATTCTGCCTATGAAGCTGTCGGCGCAAGCATCGGCAGTGTCGCTGACGCCTTTGGCGCTGAAATCGTACTTAAAGTACGTGCGCCTGAGACAGATGAACTTAAGCAGATGAAAGCAGGTAGTGTGCTGATCGGCATGCTCGATCCATTTGATAACCACAATATTGAGGCGATGACTAGTCAAGGTATTACCGCCTTTTCTCTGGAGGCCGCACCTAGAACGACCCGCGCACAGAGCATGGATGTTCTTTCATCGCAAGCCAATATTGCTGGTTATAAAGCTGTTTTAATTGCCTCCAATGAGTATCAGCGCTTCATGCCTATGCTTATGACCGCAGCCGGCACTGTTAAAGCCGCGCGTATCCTGATTTTGGGTGCCGGTGTTGCTGGCTTACAAGCAATTGCAACGGCTAAGCGTCTTGGTGCTGTAATTGAAGCTTCCGATGTTCGCCCCGCTGCTAAAGAACAAATTGAATCTTTAGGTGCTAAGTTTGTCGATGTCCCTTATGAGACAGATGAAGAGCGTGAAATCGCTAAAGGTGTTGGTGGCTATGCCCGCCCAATGCCTGAGTCTTGGATGAAGCGTCAAGCTGCCTTAGTGGCTGAGCGTGCTCAACAGGCTGATATTGTGATTACAACTGCTTTAATTCCAGGTCGTAAACCTCCAGTTCTATTGCATAGTGACACAGTGGCGCATATGAAACCGGGCTCCATCGTGATCGACTTAGCTGCTGGACGCGGTGATAACGGTTCCGGTAACTGCCCCCTGACCGAGGCAGATAAGATTGTTGAAAAAAATGGCGTTAAGATTATTGGCTACACCAATCTTGCCAGCATGGTTGCAGCAGATGCATCAGCTCTCTATTCGCGCAACTTGCTTGACTTCATGAAACTCATTATCGATTCAGACGCGAAGTTAGTCATCCCCGGTGATGATGACATCGTCACAGCCTGCTTAATGTGTCGTGATGGCCAAGCCATCCGTAAAAACTAATAGAAAAATAAATACGAAGGAAACATCATGGATCTCGCGGCTTTTCAAAGCATCCTTACCGTCCAAAACATCACTGTTTTTGTATTGGCCATCTTTGTTGGTTATCACGTAGTTTGGAATGTCACACCTGCATTACATACTCCACTAATGGCAGTTACCAATGCCATTTCGGGAATCATCATTGTGGGTGCACTTTTACAAACTGAAGTTATTGGTGGCGATGAAATTACCCTCACAAGCATCATCGGCGCTGTTGCTGTCTTCTTAGCATCCATCAATATTTTTGGTGGCTTTATGGTTACCCGTCGCATGCTTGAGATGTTCAAGAAAAAAGCCCCAAAGGCTGACGCGGCTGGAACTAAATAAAACTAGAACAAGACCAATACAGAGACCAAACTCATGTTAAATATCACAGCAATTTCTTATCTCATTTCCTCCGTGTTATTCATACTCGCTTTGCGAGGATTATCTTCACCAACGACTTCACGCCAAGGCAATACTTTTGGCATGATCGGTATGTTGCTTGCAGTGATCACCACCTTTCTAATTCCTGACTTCAAGCCAGTTTTCTCATTGATTATTGGGGCAATTGTTGCTGGCGCTATTATTGGTACGATTGCTGCAAAGCGCGTACAAATGACTAAGATGCCAGAGCTCGTTGCACTCATGCACTCTTTTGTTGGTTTATCAGCAGTATTAATTGCGGTGGCTGCAGTTTTTAACCCTGGACATGACCACACTGGCGCCCAAAAGATTGAGCTCTTTATTGGCGCATTTATTGGAGCCATTACTTTTACAGCCTCTATTATTGCTTTCGGTAAATTGTCTGGCAAGGTCAGCGGTAAACCCGTGAGCTTTACTGGTCAGCATTTGCTTAACTTAGTTTTAGCTATTGCAATGCTTGCTGGTGGTGTTATTTACTTCATGGCAGATAGTCACGCAGCCTTCCTAGCAATGTGTGCTGTAGCCTTAGTATTAGGCGTGACCTTGATCATCCCAATCGGTGGCGCTGATATGCCGGTGGTTGTCTCTATGCTAAATAGCTACTCTGGTTGGGCAGCAGCAGGCATCGGTTTCACATTAAATAACCCCGTGCTGATTATTGCGGGTGCATGCGTTGGCTCCTCAGGCGCCATCCTTTCCTACATTATGTGTAAAGCAATGAACCGCTCTATTTTGGCTGTATTGCTTGGCGGGTTTGGTGCCGAAGCATCTGCTGGAGGTGCTGACGATGACGGTCCTAAGAACTATAAAACTGGCTCTCCTGAAGATGCTGCTTTCTTGCTAACTAATGCTGATACCGTCATTATTGTCCCTGGCTACGGTCTTGCAGTAGCTCGCGCGCAGCATGCCCTTAAAGAGTTAACTGAAAAGTTAACTCATCACGGTGTTAACGTAAAGTATGCAATTCATCCAGTTGCTGGTCGCATGCCTGGACATATGAACGTACTCTTAGCTGAGGCTGAAGTACCTTATGACCAAGTTTTTGAGATGGAGGATATCAATAGTGATTTTGGTCAAGCTGACGTTGTACTGGTGCTAGGCGCTAATGACGTTGTGAATCCTGCGGCACGCACACCTGGTAGCGCGATCTTTGGGATGCCCATCTTAGAAGCGTTTAAAGCTAAAACAATTATTGTTAACAAGCGTTCAATGGCTGCTGGATATGCCGGCTTGGACAATGAACTCTTCTACATGGATAAAACCATGATGGTCTTCGGTGATGCGAAGAAAGTTGTTGAGGAAATGGTCAAAGCAGTTGATTGATGAGCTTCATTCCTTTTCAAACAGAAAACTGTCTTAGGGCAGTTTTTTTACTTCCATTGTCCATAGATCACAAATAAAAAACGCCTAGTCTTTTGAACTAGGCGTTTTTGTTTCTACAGTAGGGTCACTGAGGAAAAAGATGCTACATCATACCGCCCATACCACCCATTCCGCCCATACCGCTCATATCTGGCATACCGCCGCCAGACTCATCCTTTGGGGCTTCACAGATTGCACAATCGGTAGTCAACAATAAACCTGCAACAGAAGCCGCATTAACCAATGCAGTTTTTGTTACTTTAGTTGGATCAATTACGCCTTGAGCTACGAGGTCGCCATACTCACCAGTTGCTGCGTTGTAACCGTTATTGCCCTTACTTGCCAATACCGCGTTAACCACAACGCTTGCTTCATCACCAGCATTCGAAACGATAATGCGAAGTGGCTCTTCCATAGCGCGCAATACGATGCTAATACCAGCATCTTGATCAGCGTTATCACCTTTCAAGCCCTTGATACCCTGCATAGCGCGTAACAAAGCCACGCCACCACCAGGAACAATGCCTTCTTCAACGGCTGCACGAGTAGCATGCAATGCATCGTCAACACGAGCCTTCTTCTCTTTCATCTCTACTTCAGTAGCAGCGCCAACACGAATCACCGCAACACCACCCGCCAACTTGGCAACGCGTTCTTGCAATTTCTCTTTGTCGTAGTCACTAGTCGCCTCTTCGATCTGAACACGAATGTTCTTCACACGAGCTTCGATCGCTTTGGTATCACCAGCACCATCAATAATGATGGTGTTTTCTTTACCTATTTCGATACGTTTAGCTTGACCTAAGTGCTCTAAAGTGGTTTTCTCAAGTGTGAGGCCAATCTCTTCAGCAATCACTGTACCGCCAGTCAATATAGCAATATCTTCCAACATCGCTTTACGACGATCACCAAAGCCTGGAGCCTTAACAGCACAAGTTTTGATAATGCCGCGAATATTATTCACAACTAAAGTTGCCAAGGCTTCGCCTTCAACGTCTTCTGCAATGATTAATAATGGGCGGCCAGATTTCGCTACTTGCTCGAGTACTGGGAGCAAATCACGAATATTGCTAACTTTTTTATCAAACAGGAGAACGTATGGACTTTCCAACAGGGCAACTTGTTTTTCAGGTTGATTGATAAAGTACGGGGAAAGATAACCGCGATCAAACTGCATTCCCTCAACTACTTCAAGCTCATCTTCTAATGACTTGCCATCTTCAACGGTAATAACACCCTCTTTGCCTACTTTTTCCATCGCTTCAGCAATACGCTGACCGATGCTGTAGTCACTGTTAGCAGAAATAGAACCCACTTGAGCGATTTCTTTGGTAGTTGTGCAAGGCTTGCTGATTTTCTTGAGCTCTTCGAGTGCAGCTGAAACAGCTTTGTCAATGCCACGCTTCAAATCCATTGGGTTATGGCCAGAAACTACATATTTCATGCCTTCACGAACGATGGATTGAGCCAAAACAGTAGCGGTAGTAGTGCCATCGCCAGCAATGTCAGCAGTCTTAGAAGCAACTTCCTTCACCATCTGCGCACCCATGTTCTGGAGTCTATCTTTAAGTTCAATTTCTTTTGCTACAGAAACACCATCTTTAGTGATGATTGGGCCACCGAATGAGCGCTCCATCACCACATTGCGACCTTTTGGTCCCAAGGTTGTTTTCACTGCGTTCGCGAGAATATTGACACCCTCAACCATCTTGGTACGGGCGATATCTCCAAATACGACGTCTTTTGCTGCCATGATTGAATTCCTTTCTTGAATACCGAATTACTTCTGTACAACAGCCATGATGTCTTCTTCGCGCATTACGAGAAGCTCGTCGCCGTCGACCTTAACTGTTTGACCTGCATATTTGCCAAATAACACGCGATCGCCAACTTTGACGTCAGGTGCATTTAACTTTCCACTGTCATCGCGTTTGCCTGGTCCTACTGCCAAGACTTCGCCTTGATCAGGCTTTTCTGCAGCAGCGTCAGGGATGATGATTCCAGATGCAGTTTTTGATTCTTGATCTAAACGCTTAATGATTACGCGATCATGTAAAGGACGCAGATTCATTCCTTCTCCTAAGTTAGTGAATGTTAACTAAATAAATACTTATATAAATCAATAAGTTGAAATCTCTTAACGCGGATGCTATTGGGAATTGTGTACTTACAAAACCTTTTAGCACTCGCGTGTAGGGAGTGCTGATTATATAGGTGCAATTCTTAAGATTTCAAGAGGCAGCTGTTGGAGTTTCTGACGATATTCACCTGTCTGACGATATTCATCTATCTTGGAACTTTCGTCACATATCTTGAAACCCTCAAGAAATACAACCCATTGAATATACTGACTAGTTCCTATAATTAATCGACATTTCTTAAAACGTGGAAATTCTTAGGTTCATAAATTGGGAGGTTACATAAAAAAGGATCACCAAATTCCACTGACGGGTAGATTGATACGGTGTCACTACCGTCAATATACCGTGTCGGTATTTGGAGGTTAAGGCTGCTGGCGAAGGGGTAAATTCAAAGAGCTTTAAGGGTCTCAATAGTCAACTGTGGAGAGGCTTCAAAAACTTATCAAACCTGGTGTATTCAAGTGGCATTAAATGTTCGCAATGTCGGACTGGTGAATTAATTAATAAATAAAAAATTTTGGCATCCAATGTAAGTGAGCTCACCTAGCAATTAGTAATTGTGATGTAGCTACAAGGAGCAAGTAATTTGATTTAGATTTTTCGCGCTCTGCGCGCAAATGGGGTATTGCGCAAATGCACATACAATGGCTAAACACCACATGCGATTTGATGAAGTCAAAACCGAGACACTGAACCTCAGAGTATCGCGAAGATTCAAACAGACGCTCAAAGCTGTGGTTGAGGTAAAGAATAGCAGCATGGAGAACACGCTTGAAGTGATCTTGATTGATTCCTGCAAACAGCATCCACTGCCGGAGGATGTCAAGGAGGAAGGATCAAGATTACAGACGAGAGAAAAGAAGGCAAACTGGGGAAGGTCATGAGGACCGCAGAGGCCTCGATTGCCTAAACAACAGATACAACAAGATTGATGCCGTGCTGACTGAATATCACGAAAAATACTTTCCCCACAAACTGGAACGCCGTCAGTCCAAACAGTGGCAGGACATCTTTTCTGTTGAAGAAGAAATTATTGAATGGCGGGATGCATTGATCGAGCAGCTTGAAAAACGTACCCAGCAGCACACCGAAACCACAAATCTGTTCACCCTGAGATTCAGTGTGATCTAACCACCAAGAAGACCTTATGGCTACTGAAAATAAAGCTAATGAAAAGAAGCAGCGTTTGCTCTCGCTGATGCAAAGTATGTTTCAACTTGATCAGCCAGACCTTGATTTCGGCCTATACCGCATCATGCATGCAAAAAGGGAGCAAATTGAATCATTCCTCAATATGGAGTTTGATAAGTTAATCGACAAAGTTTTCGCGAATAAAGGTGCGCGATACGAAGAAGGTGCAAAGCAAGAGTATGAAAGTGCGAGGCAGCAGGCCATTGAATTTGGTGCGCCGAATCCTGACTTGGCGCCAAAAGTGAAGGAGGCGCGGGCTAGATACGATGAAATAAGGATGACTGGTGGAGAAGATTCTGAGATATATGATCATCTATATCGATTTTTCTCCCGATATTATGATGATGGCGACTTCATGTCGCTGCGACGTTATGGAAAAGGTGCAGCAGGCGCAGCTGAAATATATTCTGTTCCATATGACGGATCAGAAGTGATAATGCATTGGGCTAACAAGGACCAGTATTACATCAAGACAAGCGAAAGTTTCTCAAATTTTAGTTTTAATCCTCTGCGTGCGATGCAAAAAGATGCTAAGGGAATTAATAAACCACTTTTTGATACCGATGATTCGGCTCAGGAATTAAAAGTTCATTTCCGAATTGTTGAGGCGGCGGATAGCCCTCACAACAATGTGAAGGTGAGTGAGAAAAATGAGCGATTCTTCTTTCTTGCCGGAAACACTCCAATAGTTTGGGAAAGCTCTGATCTTGTTATTAGATTGAATTATGAGATTGATTCGGAAAGAACTGGAAAAAAAGCAAAATGGCAAGAACGAAAGAACGACCAAACTGTCCTTCAAGTTCTAGAAGCACTGAATACGGTTGAAGGCGATAAAAAGTCTCTGGCAAGCGAATATAGAAGTGTTTTGGCACGAGAAGTATTAAAAGGTAAAGATAAGAAGCAGCCGTTGCTTGGTAGATATCTTGTTCAATACACTTCAATCAACACTATGGATTACTTTATCCATAAAGACCTTAATAATTTTCTCCATAGAGAGTTGGATTTCTATTTAAAAAATGAAGTTTTAAAGCTTGATGACTTTATTGGAGGAGAAGATGCGGATGTAATTTCCGGGGATGCAAATGGCGCAAAGTTGAGGTCCATGAAAGATGCCCTTGAAAAGGCACAAGCTATACGACTATTAGCTGATAGGCTAATTACATTCCTAGCGCAACTAGAAGACTTTCAAAAGAAACTTTGGTTAAAGAAAAAATTTGTAGTTGAATCAAATTATTGCTTAACACTTGATCGTATCAATGAGATTCTTTACCCCGTCATTATTAGCAATGAACGTCAGCATGCAGAGTGGATAGCACTATATGCGATTGATGAAATAGCGGGTGACATGGCCACACCGGCATATTCAAGCCCACTAACGGTGGAGTTTTTGAAGGCAAATCCATATTTAATGGTGGATGTTAGCTTATTTGACGACAGTATCCGTGAGCAAATAATATCGCAAGTGGAGTCTCTTGATGAAGTGACTACAGGTATTCTCATTCACTCTGAAAACTTTCAAGCAGTTTCATTGCTAGAAACTAAATTTGAAAAGGACGTGGATCTAATTTATATCGACCCCCCTTACAACACAACCGAGAACGCAATTCCTTATAAGAATACTTATAAGCATTCTTCGTGGATATCGTTGGTTGAAAATCGTAGTCGAAAGTCAACGGCCTTAATGCATGAAAAATCTAGTTTTATATTTGCAATCGATGATACGGAGCTTTCAAATTCGCGTTTGATGCTCAACGAAATATTTGGCTTAGAGAATCATGTGACAACAATAGCCGTGGAAGTGAATCCGGCAGGTCAAAATATTCGTGAAAATGAACCGGCGAAAAGCCATGACTATTTCCATGTATTTGCAATCGATACAAACAAGGCAACTATCAATTTAAGGGATTTGACTGAGGCTGAAAAGAAGATATTTGATTTGAAAGATGAGGTGGGTGCATATCTTTGGGACAATCTGAGGCGACGTGGTGGAAATTCCCGACCTGCGGATAGACCAAATCAATGGTATCCGTTATACGCAACATTAAATCCACCAAAGGTAGAAATGACTTCATTTCCGGGGGCAACGGAGGTTTGGCCCGTTGATCCGCAGGGAGAAAAGAGAATTTGGCGAGTAAGTCCGGACGGTGCCCGAAAAGATATTGCAAGCGGGGATATTTCGGTTGTGGAAAAGGCGGGGCGAATTGAAGTTGTTAAGAAAACTCGTATGCCCACGGGAAGAAAACCTAAAACACTTTGGTATGGCGGCGAATATTCCGCAACTACTTATGGCTCAAAGCTTTTAAAAAACATGCTGGGGACAAATGATTTTGCTTACCCAAAGTCACTTCATTTGGTTTCGGAATCAATATCTTATTGGTCCAACAAAGATTCTTGGATTGTGGACTTTTTTGGCGGATCAGGGACCACTGCTCATTCTGTGATTCAGCTAAATAGAGAAGATGGTGGCAAACGAAAATTTATTTTGGCTGAACAAGGTGATTATTTTGGTTCTGTGCTTACAAGGCGAGCAAAGAAGGCCGCGTACTCCTCAACTTGGAAATCCGCGAAGCCGGTTGCTCGTGATGGCACTAGTCAGTGCTTCAAAATAATTCGATTGGAATCTTATGAAGATTGCCTAAATAATCTCTCACTCAATTCGTCAGGCGCATCCGTTATGGATTCTGGAAACCCTGCTTTGCAGAGGGACTACATGCTGCGCTATATGCTCGACGTTGAGACAAAGGGCAGCAACAGCTTGCTTGATGTCTCTTCGTTCCGTGATCCATTGGCTTACAAAATGGAAATCAAGGAGCCAGGAACTGACGAACGTAAGTTGCGGAATATCGACCTCGTTGATACTTTTAATTGGCTGATTGGACTCAGGGTTGATACGTTGCACGTGGGCCGTAGATTTTCCGCAGCGTTTTCTCGTAAAGCTGATCCGTTGCTGCCCGAAGATGCTAATACGAGGTTGATTGTTGACGCGCTATCCGAGACGTCTGATGGGAATTGGTGGTTCAGACCAGTAGATGGACATGTCCGCAACATCCCCGGGGATGCGCGTCAAAATCAAAACGTGTTGGTGCTGTGGCGGAACTTAACTGATGACGCCGAGCAAGATGCTGCTGTGCTTGAAGCATTTCTTGTTAAGGAAATGAAATTCAATCCCAATCGCCGAGAAGATAAAACACTCTACGACGTAATTTATATCAACGGAACGCATAACCTACCGAACCACGGTAAGTATGGCGAAGTCCGGTTGCTTGAAGAGGAGTTCCACCGCCGCATGTGGGCCGGGGAATAAGACTATGGTCACTGCAAAGAAAGCGCCCAAGGTAGCGAAGGCGCCTAAGGCGACAAAGTCAGCGGCAGGCCGATCTGACCCTTTTGTTCACAAGTTGGTTCTCAATGCTTGGATGATTGATCAATTCGGCGTTGATCCGTTGGTCGTCCATAAAGCTGGCGATGAACGAGAGATCCCAGCAATCCGGAAATTTTCATATTCCATTCTCAATGAAGATAAAGAGGGCTTGCATGAGGACGGGCGCCATCGATTTTTTCATGAGCTAAACGCAAATTGGCCATTCAGTGCCAAAGTCAGTTCGTCGCAACTGGCTTCCTATGAAGACAATATCCTCACGCACACCAAGATACTGAATGACAAGCGCAAAGCCAATGGCCTTCGCCCAATTGTGTGGAAATATTACCAATGGCTTTCGTTGTTGTTCGCCGAGCGGTATCTTGATTTGTTCTTCCACCAGCCAACGTCGCTGCTGGATGGCTTGAACGCGTTTGTTGATAAATTCAACCAATGGCGGACCGATCAAGGCCTGACGACTAGCCTAGAAAAATTCACCGCATCAGAACTTAATCGCGTGTGCTTTCAGAATGCGACCGGCAGCGGCAAGACCTTGCTGATGCATGCCAACGTGATTCAATTCCGCTATTACGCAAATGTCTCCAATCGCACTAACGAATTTTCGCGCTCTGTCCTGATTACTCCGAACGAGTCGTTGACTGATCAGCACCTGCGAGAAATGCAACTCAACGGACTTTCGTCTCAACGATTCCGAGCCGACCTTTTGGGTTCGCCTGATCTAGCGCGTGTAGATGTCATTGAAATTACCAAGCTGGGAGAAGTTCGCCGCGAAAACACTGTGGCAGTTTCTGAGTTTGGTGACAACAATTTGTTATTGGTCGATGAAGGTCATCGAGGACTTGGCAGCGAGGAAGAAACCGGGTGGTTGAAGCGTCGTGAAGCGATAGCGTCGCGAGGGTTTGTCTTTGAATACTCCGCCACCTTTGCACAGGCTGTTGCGGCTGCTGGCAGCGAAACAATCACACAAACATATGCGAAAAGTGTGCTGTTCGACTACTCCTACCGCTACTTCTACGAAGATGGCTTTGGCAAAGATTACAGCATCCTCAACCTGGCACAAGAGGGGCCAAATTCGCGCCGCTATTTGACCGCATGCTTGTTGGCCTACTTTCAGCAGTTGCACCTATATGAAGGTGATGCATTGGGTCTAAGACCATTCAATTTGGAAAAGCCTCTTTGGGTATTCGTTGGTGGCAGCGTGGCTAAGGCGAGTGGCGGAACGAAGGAAGAGCAGGCTTTGGTTTCAGATGTGGCAAAGATCGTAGAGTTCCTTGGGAATTTCTTGGCTGACCCCGCTACAAGCAAACAAGATATTCGTCTTTTGCTAACTCAAAACGGAGCGGCCAATGGCATGGTTGATGCCAACGGCAATGACATTTTCGGAAACAGCTTCCCAGTGTTGCAGGCCATGCTTACAGGCGACCCCACCTGCGATGAAGTCTATCGGCGTATTCTGCTTGAAGTATTCAACGCAGCAACAGGTGGTGTGTTGCGCATCACTCGGATCAAGGGTGATAGCGGCGAAATTCACTTGCGCGTGGGACACGCGGAAAAGCCGTTTGGGCTTATCAACGTCGGCGATGCCAAAGGTCTTGCAGACCACATCAGCGAGCAGATACCCGAAGACAAAGTGGAAATTGTCGATAGCGAGTTTGACGATAGACCCTTGTTTGCTGCCGCATCGGATAGTCAGTCGTCGGTCAACATCTTGCTTGGTGCCAAGAAGTTTATTGAAGGCTGGGACTGTTGGCGAGTTTCCACATTGGGCCTAATGCATGTTGGCAAATCGGAAGGTTCTCAGATCATTCAGCTTTTTGGTCGAGGGGTGCGCTTGAAGGGCTTCGATTGGAGCTTGAAGCGCAGCAGTCGTTGCACTCGCGTAAATGTTGCGCGACCAGACAATATTCATTGGTTAGAAACCTTGCAGGTGTTCGGTATCGAGGCTGATTTCATGCAGCGATTCCGCGATTACCTTACCGAAGAAGGTTTGCCGGGCAACGAACGCAAAGAAATTATCAACTTGCCAATGCACACAACGCGTGATTTTGGCAAGCGACTGAAAGTTCTTCGACCAAAGCGAAAAAAAGACAACGGCAAGGAGTACGATTTTAAGCTGGATGCCCCTTTGCCAGTTTTGAAGTTGCCCTTACCCTCAAAGTTGTTGGTGCGAAGGATTGAGTTAGATTGGTATCCACGAATTGAAGCATTCGCCATGGGAAATGCAGATGTCGCACAGATCACGGTGAAGCAGACCCAACAGTTCAATAGCCAGCAGTTGGCGCTGATTGATTGGGATGCAATTTACTTTGAGCTTGAGGCATTCAAGCGGGTGCGTGGTTTTGAAAACTTGCTGATTCAACGCGATGACTTGCGTAAGTTCTTTTCTGACGGTAATGGTGGTTGGTATATGCTTTATGCGCCCGATTCCGTAATGCAGCCGCGTGCGTGGTCTGAATTGCAGCAATGGCAAATCATTGTCAGCGCGTTATTGAAGCGGCTCATTGAATCCTTCTGCAACTACCACGTAGATGCCTTCTTTGAACGCCGTCTGGAATATCGCGATCTGACATCGGACGATGGGAATCTGCCGCAGCCTGGTGAACATTGGCAAGTGATGGTGGATTCCAACGAAGCGGCGTTGGTTGCTGATCTCAAACAGCTTGCCGCCGACGTTGAAGTACTTGCGTTGACGATCAAGAAGTCTGGCAATGCCAGTGCGCTTCATGAGGAGTCGAAGACTAACGGCAATCCACCAAGGGCATTGCTGGGTGGAATCCACTTGTTTTCGCCGCTGTTGCACATGCCAGACGGGACTGCGGCTACTTCCCAAATCAGGGTCATGCCGGTGGCATTGAAGAATAGTGAATACACGTTCGTAAACGACCTTCATAAATACCTCATGGGTAGCAGTGATACCCATGCTGGTAAAGAGTTCTTTTTGTTGCGCAACAAGGCGCACGGCGGTGGCATTGGGTTCTTTGAAGCGGGTTGCTTTTACCCTGACTTCATCTTATGGGTGCTTGACGGCACCAAACAGCACATTGCCTTCATTGAACCGCATGGACTTATTCATGAAGGCCCAGCTAGTCCCAAAGTTCAGTTCTTCAAGGTCATCAAGGACATTGAAAAGCGGCTTGGCGATAAGTCGGTTTCGCTGAGCAGTTTCATTGTTTCGCCAACTCGGATGGGTGACTTGCAAAAGTGGGGTCTAAACACCACGACCGAATTTCGAAGCATCAATATCTTGCTTATGAATGACGATACGGATTACGTTAAGCACTTGTTGGAGCTGGTGGCGACATGAGGAGAAAACTTTTTTCAGGGGGTGAGGTAATGGAGCCTGCGAGCCTTCGTAAACGCGTAAAAGATGAGCTGAAAAAATCGCTCCATAAATACTAAACAATAAGAAGGCTACTTAAGGCTATTGACTACCATTCATATCAGTCGAGCTGTCTATCGATGCTCAGGTGAGTAAATCTGCCATAGATGATGAGATTGCGAAGGGATTTAAGTAACTTCTTAGTCTTCCCGATTTTCTGGACAGGGGTACTTCCTCGCAAATGATTTTTGGAGCAGATAAGGGTGATTGGATCACTAGAGTTGTTCATGTCGGTGTTATCCATGTTTTATAAGTGCGACTTAGATGCAGCAGTCAGGATTGCTTCAGTCTATTGGATGCAGCCTTAGAGGCTTTAGATAAAACCAGATTCTTAATAAGTACATTTGAATCTAATGGAAGCTCTGATTCATTTAGAGCGATATCTTCAAGCTCGGACCGAAATAGGTTAAACAGTGCAAAACGGCCATCTGCGCCAACATCACCAACTGGGTCTTTATTTAGATGGTCTTGGACTAGCTGGAAGGCAATGAGCTCTAACTCTCGAGGGTGCAACGAATAAGCCTTTGGCCTACCGGATTCACCAAACATCACATAGCGAATATCCACTCCAAGACTAGCCAACTGATTTAAGTAACCCAATCGTGGCTCAAATTCTTCCCGCTCATACTGCTGATAAGTAACAACACTCACCCCAGAAAGCTTTGCAAACTCTACCTGAGTATGTCCCAGCCTCTTGCGCTCAGCCCGCAATCGAGAACCCCAGCCGTCTTGAATTAACTGCATATCAATACTTTCTTTGACGAATTCTCATCCCAATATAAAATAATTATTTAATTGATTAAATTAGCTCTATTTTATATATATTTTTGATTTTGTTGAAATTATTGTATCACTAATAGTCAATTTTTATTACTTTTTGCAAACATCATATTCACGCTAAAACCCAGATGATAGAAGGAATAGCCATGTAGAAAAACAAAAAAACCGCACCACTTTTAACAGTAGTACGGCTCCTTGCCCCCGCTTTCGCGAAGGATTTAATTTGACACCTGACAGTACAGATTATCTCCAAACAAAAAAGTGAAGTCAAGACTAGGGAACGTTTTGCCTAAATTTTAAGCAAATTAGGCGATCTGGCCGTGCTTTGCCCATTTTTTAAGGAGAAATCCCATGATTGTGAATTCCACGCGTCAGGTCATTACGCGCTCACCCCACCGATCGGTAGGGATCATCAATAGCCCGTATTTCCAGGCGCAACCCATTGTTTATGAATCTCAGCTTGAGCGAGCCTTTGTTCAGCTTTGTTTGCTCTGCCCGGGTGTTGAGCGAATCGTTGCTCAACCCTTCAAAGTCAATCTAGATGAAATCAAGAAAAGGCACTACACACCCGATTACCTCGTCGAGCTTGAGGATGGGTCCTATTTGGTTGTCGAGGTCAAGATTTTAGAGCGCATCGGAAAACTTGAAAAACGCTTTAACCAAATCAACCAACGCTTAAGTAGTCGCAATTTCCTATTTATGACCGCCGATGAAACGCAGCTCTACTGCGCAGATAAGGAAAAGCACGCCAAAGAAATACTTCGCTATGTCAATTGGCAGGTAGCACTGCAAGTGCAACAAATGATTCTGAGTGAACTCGGAAAAATTGAAGGGCACTTTATCTCCCTGAGCGATCTACAAGCTCGAGCGCAATGCTCCTCTGAAGATCTTTTGCATCTCATCGCCACCCGGCAAATCTTTATTGCAGCAGTAAGCCCCATTTCAGAAATTTTGATTACTAAACCTATTCAAGGAGTCACTCATGGCATTCATTTCTTTTCACGTTGGTTTAACGCTGCGTTATGGGGATCGGATCTATCAGTTCCTCAGGCAACTTGATGATGGTCAGGTTCAACTTGAAGACCAACTCACTAGGCACACTAAGACTTTAACGGTTGCACAGGCTGTGCATGATGTGCAGGAAGGCAAAGCACTGGTTCTACGAGAGGGCTTTGATCCTAAAGCACCCGAATCCGCAGCGCCTCCATCTTGCTTGGCCGATCTTCCGATGCACTATCAGGACGATTTAGGCAGAAAAATGGATTACCTGGGCTGGATGAGGCGACTGAGTATTCGTCGAGGAGAGAAGGATCGCATAGCAGAACAAATTCCGATTGTCAACACAAAATTAAAGATTCATCTCCACCAGCTCCTAATACGGTCATGACCTGGATGCGTATTTTTGAATTAAATGGTCTAAATCCTGCCGCCTTAGTCTCGAGATATCTCTATAGAACCAAAGCTCGTCTGATTCACCCACTAGTTGAGGAGCTTACCTATAGATGCCTGCATAAGCACTATTTCACACGAGCAAGAAACTCACTAGAGAACGTGGGCTCGATTATCCGTAATGAACTAAAGAACCTAGTAGCCCAAGGACAAATCAGTGAAAAAGAGTCCAAGATTAGTGCATCAACTATCAATAGGCGATCAAAGGAAGTGGAGCCTTACTTTGCAGCAAAGGCTCGGTATGGCGATCTTTATGCGCGCGTTAAATATCGCACCCCCTTTGGTGAGAATCCAATATGCCGCGCACTGCAACGCTACGAGATTGATCACACTCCGCTCAATTGGGTAGTCATTTGTGATCGCACGGGATTGCCTCTTGGCAGGCCCACACTCACTATCGTAGTCGATCGCTATAGCGGCTATATCGTAGGACTACACATCAGCTTTGATGGGCCAGGATTGAGTTCAACCCTAAAAGCCTTAAAGGTGGCGATCCAACCCAAAGACATATTCACTGATCATGCGAGCTATCTAACCAATCCTTGGTTGGGCTGCGGGATTCCCGAGGAGATTGCGGTTGATAACGGTCTTGAATTTCATTCTCAGCAATTTCGACAAGTCGCCTGGGAATTGCAGACTGTTCTGGAATACTGCCGAGTCAGAACACCATGGTCTAAGGCTGCGGTAGAGCGAGTATTTCGTGATCTAGATTTCTTGCACATACCTTCTGGCCGAGTGCATAAGCCCATACAAAACGTGCGCTACCCCGATCCCAAAAAAGATGCTGGTATTCCTTTCAGCATTTTTTGCGAGACGATCCTCAAATGGGCGATCGATATTCACCCATTTCACATCAATAAACACAAACTGAGTCGCTCTTTTGACCTCTTTGGCGAAAGCTTGGATTTAATTCCACCCCCTCGATTTTTGGGTAGCTTAGATACTCTGAATCGAATTGCTGCCATGTCAAAAATGATGATGGTCAGTAGCGGAGGTATTGAACTAGTAGGCCTCTCCTACTCATCGCCTGAACTTTTTCAGATGAAAAAAGAAGTTGGCGATAAGTTCAAAACCTTGGTGAAGTGGGATCCAGATGACATGCACGTAATCCATGTTCAGCACCCTAAAGATCCCTCTTATTGGATTCCCGTGCCATCGCGCAATCCCAACTACGCCAGCCAACTGTCCTGGGTCCAGCACCGCAATATTCGCTCCTTTGCTCGTGAACATTTCAAAGAGATCCGCGGTCAAGATCAGCTCGATAAGGCTCGCGCAGAACTACAAGAGCTTTGGCATAGCTGCATGATTAAAGACCGAAAGAAATTGGATTACAAAAAAGCAGTACAAAACCAAGGACTGTCCTCAGGAAAAATCTGGGTGCCAGGTAACGAGATCGTTACTGATATGCAGCACAAGCCGGCACCAGTGGCCCTCATTATTCCCGATACCAAAATCACCCCGCTAGAAATTCCTGATTTTGATAGCTTCTCCATCTACTAATGACAAAAAATCCATGAAAAAACATTCACTAAACACTCTAGAGGTTGATATAGAAGAACATGCAATGAGCGATCTTCAAAGGCGCATTTTTATGTACTCTAAAGATGCTTTAAAAATTGCTGCCAGCATCGAGCCCATTATCGTCAACCACCCTAGATTTATCCAGGGCATACAAGCCCTTGATCGCATCTACCAACTAGCTCATGAACTTAAATTACCACAGGGTATTCGGATTGTTGGGCCAACTGGTTCAGGGAAAACCTCTCTTGTTGATTACTTCTCCAAGACCCTTCCTAAAACAACGCTCTTTAAGCAAGGTCTTGGCATTGTGTTCATTCGTTTAGATGCCTCGCCAACAAGACATCAACTGGTTCGCAATCTTTTACTGGCCTATAACTATCCCTTTGCAAGCACATCGGTCAAGGCGATTGATATCAAGACACAAGTTTTGTGCGACATCATCACTCAAAAGGGCACCCGTATTTTGGCAATTGATGAGAGCCATCACTTGGCATTCTCAAAATCAAGACGTTATGCCAAAAATTCCCAAAATGATGTGACTGATTGCTTGCATCACTTAATGGACCAAACTGGTGTTGGGCTGTTTTTAATGGGCACCAAGGAATTAGACGATCTGGAAAGCTTGGATGCCCATCTAGCCTCTCGAGTGAGTACCCGCATTGAGCTAGCCGACTATCTCACCCTCACCCCCGAATGGTATGGCCTTCTCAAAGCCTTTGTGAATGAATCAAAGCAATTTGATCTGAGCGTCATTCTCACGGAAAACTATGGCGCGCTCATTCATGCGGCAACTGGCGGTAATTTGAGAAATCTAAAGCGCCTACTCACAGAGGTTGTCTTAATCGGTGTCGACAGCCAGATGCCATTCATTTCGCAAGCGACTTTTCATGTGGCTCATGAGCGCATCTATGGAGAAGGGAATGATCGTGCCAATCCATTTAGCAAGTGGGCTCAACCCTCCCCCAATCCAAATTGAGTGCCTAGAAGATGAATCAGGCCTTGGCTATCTCTTGCGATGGCTGGGCACCAATCATTTGCCATTTCGATGGCTGAACAAAGTGCTAGGCATTAGAGGCCCCCGTCTACCTGATAGTAGGGATGCCATCGTGCTCTTCTACCTCACTGGTGTCGAGCATGGACAACTCAAGAAAATGCTGATGGAAACGTTTGGCAATGCAAAGGAAGGGGGTATGTTGGTTTACGGCCAACAACTCCTCTTCCGAGATCTCTATCGCTTTAGACTCCCCCAAATCTGCCCCAACTGTATTCATGAAAAAGGATATGTTTCTAGATGCTGGGAATTTGGGCCAATACCCATCTGCATCGAACATGGGGTATATCTCATTGACCATTGTGGGCATTGCAAAAAACCCATTCGCTGGGATCGACCCACTATTGATATCTGTCAATGCGGGAGGATCTTTAAAAGCCCTTCAAATCAATTATCAAGACCAAGCTTGGCTGAACTTAATCTTGCTAGGTGGGCTCTAAAACCACTTAGTACAGTTGAACTTCCCAAGGCAGCTGCTTTACCCGATGCCCCCGTATGGATGAAGCACCTATCGCTGGATGGGACACTTCGTATCATAAAAGCATTTGGAATTTGTGAGACCCAGTATGAAGCCGTTTCCTCTAGCTTTCCATGGGGCAAGTGTACGAGTCAATTTTGGCGTGACCTTTTTAAACGTGCCGCATTACGTATTGAGGGATTTCTCAGGACTCCTGCCAATTCAGATCTGAGTGCTTTGGTTTATCAGCCCTTCTTAGAGAGGGTCGCCTTTTATCCGCTCACTACCCCTGATAAGGAAAGCACGCTTTATTTACTAAAACACATTTTTAATTACGAGCCTCTGACGCACTTCGATAGCGCTAAAGGGCACCTCTCACAAAGAAGATTATTTGATTAGAGCTCGCCATGACAGAACAAATCTCAACCCTCTATAACGTTCCCAAACTCATAGCAACAGAATCCATGAGCTCATGGATTGCCAGATTATCTTTAAGCCAAGGCATACCCCCATCAGCTCTACTCAATTATTTAGAAATTGACCAGGCTGCAGACCTTGATTATCGCGTCGGAAAAATTAACCTAAGCTCCTTATGCAAGAAAACGGGAATGAAGAAGCATCGATTCAAGGGCATAAGAGCGATCTTTGGTTCGCTGGCATTGATGGGGCGACAAGGAAGATATTTTTTATTATTTTCAGGAAGCAAGGCTCGCTACCGCTTTTGCCCACTATGCCTTGAGCAAGATGATTGCCCGTACTTTCGCATCGAATGGAGATTTAAAATTTGGCATGTCTGCCCATTGCATAAATGCTTTCTAGAGGATAAATGCATTCACTGTGATGCGCCAGTAACCTTACCCGTAAACATGTTAAGCGGTGGATATAAAAGTTTTGGCATTGATAACTTAGCTATGTGTCATTCCTGTGGAAAACTACTATCCAAAGTAACTCCAGCACTTATAGAGGATCATCCTTACCTGCGCCTTAATCCAGAAGACACACTATTAATACAAAACAGTAGGGCCTTTTTGTCCACCCTATATTTACGACGCTACAGACTCTGTGGATTTAGAATAAATTACCCTCTAGAGGATCTCCATTCACATCTAGGTTTACAGCCCTCTTACTGGGATAGTTTTAAATGGAATGCGGAGCTCTGGAGAAGTCTAACTACTTCTTAACTTTCACTATTTAAGAAGTAGCCTAAAGCGTTTAACTATCTACCCCCACCGAATGAAAGGTAAACCCCAAGAGCCTTTTGCCAAATTGAGCTAACCTTAATTCCTAAACTTATTTCGGAGATAAGTATGAAAACCACCAGAAAAGAGTTATTTGATAAAGCATGGGAAATCCCCATGACCAAGCTAGCTAAGGAGTTTGGTTGCAGCGATGTGGGTCTTAGAAAGGTCTGCGTTAAGAACCAAATTCCCCTACCCCCTCAAGGCCACTGGCAAAAACTCTCTTTTGGTAAAGGTTTTGCCAAGCCCAAACTACCGCAGGCTAATTTCAATCCAGACATATCTATAGATCCTCAGGCCGTCAAGATAGCCAAGCAAGCCCATCAAGATGCTGTTCAGGTAGAAGCGGCGGTTAAGAGCATTTCCAAGCCCCGACTCACGATTGCTAAAAACTTAAATAACCCCCACCCCTTAATTAGCCAAGCCCTCAAAACGGCAGAAGACTATAAGCGCTGCCTTACTCTTGGCCGAAAAGTAGGATGGGGCTCTTATTACAAACTGAACTCTAAAGATCACCCACCTCATGATGACAATGGAAAGTTAAGGTATTCAACACGGGATGGCTGCGTTCCGATGTCGGTTTGTTTTGGCACGCTTGATCGCGCATTACGCATCCTCGATCCCTTATTGAAAGCACTGGAACTCCATGGATTTAAGATCCGCCTTGCTAAGACTGGGCAATACGATCAAAAAGAGCTTCTGATTGAAAAGGACGGGGAAAAGATTGAAATCTTTGTTCGCGAAGGATATACCCGGGTACCTATCTCTACAAAGCTACGCACTATCGCACAAACATACAACATCACTTGCAATGAAAAAGAGAACTTTGCTAATGGCCTTCTGAATGTTGAAATCACAATTCCTGGGCTATATCGACCTACATCTTTTAAAGATTTAAAAAAAGTTCCTCTAGAAGATCAGATGGACTTACTTTTGCAATACATGCTTGATGCCCCTCGGCTCATTAAAGATATACGCGAGAAGAAAGAGAGGGATGAGCGCGAGAGACGTGAACGATATGCTGTAGATAGCTTTAATGAAGGCATCATTAAAAGCCAAGCAGCACAGTATGAAAGTGCCATGGCTGAAGTGAAGCTGTACAAGGAGCTACAAGAACTTGATGATTATGTAGCCCTATTAGAAAGTCAGATGGCTGATTTTTCTGAAAAAGAAAAAGAGCTTGGCCACTTCTGGATCAGAATTGTTCGGGACTATGCCAAACGAGCCAATCCCATCAGCAAAAGACTTAAACAACTCCAGAAAACTGCAAATGCGTCTGAGGCCAGCTACTACGACCAATGGTGCAAGGAGTCTAGGCAATACACCCCAAAATGATGGGGAAGAAATATTCACTTTAAGTGACATCGCCACATTACTACCCGCTGCCAAAGGATTTATACCTGTTATTGAACTAATCATTAAATTTAATATAAGATTTGACTGTTGGGTGGAGTTATTCCGAATTGCCATACCCAGACAAGTGTTGAAATGGCTAAAAAGGAGAAATGATTGAACTCACCTACTGCAGGCATCCCCCCATTATTAATTCGGGCCTATCGCCAGGCCAAATTTATTGTTAGTGCCCCAGATCCAATTACGCTATTTGTTGGTAAAAGCAATAAAGAATTATCGAAACTACTAATTGAGCATGGTGTAACTACGGCCGCATTTATTACCGCGCACAATCCCTACAGTCACCAATTTGAAGATGCTGATAACGTAAAGGCTCAAGCTAGCCTAATAAGTGAGGTTGACGGTCTTGGTTTTAAATACATTGATGGCTATGGCCAAGATGTAGCAGAAGAGTGGCCCAGAGAAGACAGCATACTAATTGTTGGAATTACGGAGAGCCAAGCAGAGGCTCTATCTGATAAGTACTCGCAAAATGCATTTATTTGGATAGGCACGCGAGAAGCGTATATTGCATTGCGCTTGCGTAGGCCAATTGGACTGCCGTCTGCTGAGGATCTTCAGGATTGGGTTGCAGGACTTTCTAGCAAGCAAGCCTCTGAGTTGGCTAAGTTAAGCCCAGTAGAACAAGCCTGGCTAATGACCGCCTCAGATGAGGAACAAGCCCACTGGCTATCACCCGCTGATTGGGATCTTAATAATCCTTGGCCATTAGCAAAGCCCGATGGAAGTTCTATGGGAATTGGCACAGAGTTAGACAGAATATTTAAGATAATCGCTGCTGGGCAGGTTTCAATGGTGCGCTAATTTCATCGGACAAAGAAACTCTTAACTTCCAGAACCAAAATGTGGGTGGAGTTCTTGACTACTCTGTAGTCTCAAAAGATAGTATTGCTGCCTTGATATTTTCTGGTGTTTCGCAGAAAAAGAGTTGATATTCACATGAGTTACCTGGGCCACCTTCATGATCATGCAAATTGGTTATATCGGCCAGAGATTGAACCTCCTCAACCAACTCTTCGAAGTACTCACGTTCGTGTTCTTCAAAATCTTCATTAGCATCACCATCCTCATTTCTGTTTTCCTCCCAAATAACGTCCCAGCGACCATTAAATGCCTTCATTAGAGGACCACCATTGGCCGTTCTAAACGTCTTATCCACTAGGAGCAGTAAATGTGGGCAGTCGCTTGTGGTGTGACAAAAAGGACATTCATTAGAATTGATTCTTGAGCTCATTTTTTTCTCCGCAAGCTTTGAGTCTAATGGCATACGCCATCCTATGGGTCAGCATTTTGAGTAACCCCGAAAATCTTATGTCTATATAAGAATTTCATGAGCACAGTAAGGACCACTTTACAAAGGTAGCTATCGGTTCAATAAAGATACCCGGGCAATGCAGGAATCTTTTAGCATGCAGGCAATAGATCCTAAAAGTAAATTCAAATGGACTGCGCGAACATGTAGATTAAAAGTTAAGCGCTATTTGCAGGCGAATCCAATGGTATTGGCATAGAGCATAGCAATTTGTGCGCACTAAATCTTCAAGATATCGCAAACCTTAACTAATTCCTTTAAACCCAATAATTTCTTGCATAAGTCTTTGGCATTCATTTGCCAAAGACTTTAATTCACCTGATTCAGAAAAATAAGTTCCAACCCTACCTGAGTTCTTTGCAACGTGTAATGCCTCAAGAACCTCTACTCCCGGCGTCCACAGGCCATGTGCAATACGAACTCTTTGTTCATTCAATGCAAGCAACTCACCGCAGATTTTCTTCGTAACTTCAATTTTTTCAGGGTTGAATTTATTTTCAAGCAATTTCCAAACCCTACATAAGGGCACAAATTGATACTCAGAAAGTATGGGATTTATTAAATCGCTCGGGATTTTTAGATATCCACCAATTGCTACACGAATACTAAACTCAAGCTGAGAAAATTCAACCATGAACTCCCCTAGCTCAGCATACCCCGATTGCATTTTTTCTGACCACGCTTGAAGGTCATCTCTAAACTCAGTAGCATGATCGACATTAATATTCATGATATTTAACTCTAAAATTTAATTATGGCTCTCGACGCTGCAACCAATCTGGCACTTCAAGCTCTTTCTCGGGGATACCTACTGCAATTAACTTTTTTCTTCGCTCCCTTATTGACTCGAGCACTCTATATTGACCTGGTCTTGAAATAACCAATTTCCAAAGTTCAATTATCAATTTAGAATTCTTACAAAGAGAGGCACCAAGCTCACCCGGAATAACCCCTGACGCATAATTATCAATGCGCAAATTAGAGAGATAAATGTCCAATAAGTCCATAGCATCCTCATTTGCGTTAGCAGTATTAAATCTTTCTCGCACTTCTTCTATAAATTGTCTATAGTGCGGCCCGTTAAAACAAGGACTATCAAAATTAGTTAGCAAAAATTTTTCTGCAAAATAATCATCTTTTGAGCGCAGTTTTTTAATTTTTCCCGGCTCTCGGATAAACCTATAAGCAGAATCTATTGCCGCACCTTCAATATGATCCGCAATTGAGCGAGTAAAGCCTCTTCTTAAATCCTCTGATCTCGCATCAAATAAGGGGATATCAAATTCATCGCCAGGCTTAAGAGTTTCATAAATAGGCATTGGATTATTGATCACATCGGCAAACCTTAAAAGGTAATCAAGCTCCAATTTCCTGAGGTCAGACTCCCCCTTATTGGCATTAAAGTGTCGCCACTGAAGAAGCAATGCATAGAATTTTTTCCAACCCTCAACCAAAAATTCATTTCTCAAGACCAATGCTGTTTTTGCATTCAACAAGCACTCCTCCAATAACTCAATAAGATCATTTAACTCAAGTATTAAAGCGTAGTGCTCATTGCCATCCGAAATACTGGCAGCTCTTTCTAGCAATAAGGCATAGTATTTAAGGCAAGTATCAATAAATTCTTCTTTAACATTCGCAAGTTGGTCGCCAGATTCAAGAGATCTTTCTTTGATAAATTGAGCTGTTAAATCTCCGGATTTAGCTAATCGCCACTCTTTGAAAAAGGACTTGAATTCCCCCCAAGTAATATTGTGTGGCGATAAAGCAAACATAGCCATGTATGTTATTTGCTCGCCAGATTGAAGTGAACAAGCCTCTCTGAGTCTATTTACCAAAATAGTTACTCGAGGGATGTTGATCCCTGGGCATCTCTGCATTAACTCAGTTATTTTGACATCCTCAACTGCACCAGTCTTTTGAGCTAATACCTTCCACTCATACCAACTAAATTTACCAACAGAAATAACTTCGTTCAGCAAACTATTTGTAAAGGGTTCACTTTCAGATCTCAGTAGTGAAAATAATAAAATTAGGTTCCAATCTAATTCGCCGCTCTCGTGCCTTTCAACCTCTTGAGACATGCTACCAACCATTCTTATCAGTAGCTTAAGTTTTCTCGGATTTGATGCTAGCAATTCTCGAGCGTCTTTTATTGCCTCATGTGGGACAAATGGTGCAAGCAAATGGAATTGTGAATAAGCTAAGTCACATACTTGCTTTAATGAAGGGGGCGGCAATTCAAAGGAGAAATCGACCACCTTATCTAAAAAATTTGTTTGAGCAGAGCCCCATGCAGCGTTATACGATTCCAAGGACTTTGCTACAACCGCCTTATCAAAGGCAAGAATAAAAATAAATTTTGAGTAATCTAAAACCTCTCTCAATATAAGCAGTAGTTTAGGAATTAAGGCCGGATCTGATCTATCCAAATCATCAATAAAAATAATTACTTTTCTCATGCCCAGCTGAGATTGAATCTCTGCTACATCAAATTTTGTAATTTTTAAGCGCTTTGTAATAATGGTTGAGGCATATTCAACCCCAACATCCGCTCCTGGTATTTGCGTGATGTTTTTGACTGCCCCGCCGAGTAACTTCCCTGCGCCCGGCAACCCCGCTACCCATGAATGACATTTGCCCTTAAGACGACTAAACCAACCTAAATTAATGCCAGCCTTATCTAGGCCAAAAATTAAAGCACGTCCAAAATCATCCCATGCTTCCGACTCATTACCTGCGCCCCATGAGCTGTAACGAATAACAATGTTGCCCGCATCATTTTGTTGTTTTTCTAAAAAATTTAAGAGCGATGTTTTGCCATCTCCCCACCCCCCATAAACACCTATTCGAGTTGACCAATCGAGTGGGGATGCCTGAATAACCTTGGAAATAGATTGGGCTATTATCCAGCGGTTATAAAAATCACTTGAGCGGCTTATTACTGGGGCATCATGTCCATTGGTCATATTAGAAGACCACTAAAATATAGATTCTAGGCATCAAATGAATACATTCTTTATAAAATAATTAATAAAAACAAGTTTTGTTATTCTGAACTAAATTATTAACTTAATGAACATTATTTCCAAATAAAGTAGATAAGGACAAAAAATCATGGTGTCAAACCCTGTAGAGGTCGTATGGAGCTTACCTCAGTCCAATTTCGAAAAAATTACCATCATCCCAACTAATTACGCCCTCAAGGAAGACAGAGAGTATTACAACGATACAGCCAGCTCATTTTATAAATTTGCAAAAAATAAAATGGCAATTGGTATTTATAGTGATCCAGAAATATGTTTGCTACAGAAATCTGCCGACTGGTTTGGTCCAGTTTTTTATGTGGGGAAACTAATAATTGAGAATCATGAAGTCTTAATTGCGCTACTTGATTTAATCTCTGAATATGTAAAAGGAAGATTTCCGAATAGCACCCCAAACATTAAATTTGAGATTGTGTCAAAAGACAAAGCTAATAAGCTATTTAAAAGTGTTAAGTATGATGGACCTAGCACTAACATTAAGGAAGTACTTAAATCTTTTGATAAATTAAATTAAAAATATGGCCCGCCGTTATAAATGGGATGAAATTGAATCAATTTTTATTGAGGCTATTGATAACGCTCAGGCCGTGAATTTTTATACACGATCTATAAGACTGCAGAAAGAGCAGATAAATCTACTTGATTCAAAAATTAATCAATTTAAGGGCTTCAAAAATCATGCAATAAAAAATAAAGATGAGCCCACGGCAAATGCGCTCCTTGGAATGCAGTGCATGCTGAGCTCCCTAAGGTCGTCACTCAAATGCTGGATCTCAGTCAAAGAAAATAACTTCATGGAAGCCTGGGGACACCTGATTGATGCCCATGAATATTGTGACATAGCCATTATGGTTAAAACTTTCCAGGGTTTAGAAAACTTAAAGGTACATTTGACGGGAATCGAGCGATCCATCTTTCCGCACTGGGCTTTGTACAACTCAATTGGGGTACTTGAAACAATAGGCAAGTGCTCAATATGTGGCATTACTTTCAATGATTGCGAACACCTTGAAGGTGAAATTTATATTGGCAGACTTTGCCAACGGGTAGAAAGAAACATTATTGAAGTTAATCACTGCGCCCTTGTTTCTATTCCACATGACAAAAGATGCATCCTCACCCACATTTCTAGAGATGGGAAGTCTATTGATAACTTTACCCACGAGCCCACTGGAGTACTTACGGATGATAAAGATGGATTAACAACACAAGGCGTCATTATGACCACCAAATTATTAGACTTAGACTAATAAGCAATAATGATTTGACCTTTATTGACCAAGACAGGTTTATTTTTTGACTTCACTAGCCTGAGATTACAAATAAACATAGGAAATTTCCGAGATATTTGACGAAGATGGGGATAATTTCTGAGATATTTGACGAATCGCTATCAAGATGGCTGACTATAAATTTGTAACTTATTGATTTATATAGCCATCGGTTTCTGAGATGGATGCATATCGTCACTGTCGTTGGCAATTGAATTTGAGATTCGCTAAACTAAAGCCTATTTACTACAAATGTAGTAAAATATCACAAAGGGGAGAAATATCATGGGAATGCCTGTAAGAATTGACGATTCACTGTATGAGCAAGCTAAGACGGAAGCTCAAATTGAGCGCAGAACCATTGCCGGGCAAATTGAATTTTGGGCGATGGTTGGTAGAGCCGCTTTAGATAACCCCGACCTACCAGTTACTTTTGTAGCCGATTCTTTAGCCTCCCTATCTGAGCCGCGGGTTGATCTAACGCCATTTGTCCCTAGGAGCAAGGCGAATTAATGGTGTTTAGCGTTCTACAAACACGGCGTTTTAGTCGCTCTTATAAAAAGCTTCACGACAATATTGTGGTTGATGTGGATGAGGCAGTATTGCAGATAGCTGAGGATCCAACTCTTGGTGAAAAGAAAAGAGGCGATTTAGCTGATCTCTACGTTTACAAGTTCCATAGCCAAAACCAGCTTTTTTTGATGGGTTACTCTGTAAATGACATAGTTGAATTAATAACATTGGAGGCGGTAGGCCCCCATGAAAACTTTTATCGAGACTTTAAAAAGTAGCTATAAATGTGGTCAGTAGGCTCAAAAAATCTCGACTTAGATTGCAGAAAACCGGAAGAATCTCAAGTTATGCTGCGGATTTAGCTGCTACACCCTTTGCGAGATTCTTTTTAAGCCATTGATTTAATTCAAATAGTCGGTCTCGACTTCAATTACCGACGACACCATCTTGGAACTTTCGTCTGTCGTCCGCAACGCAACTTGAGATTCAACCGCTAAGAGCCTTAAGGCTCTTAATAGTGATAGCGGCAAGCAATAATAATCAATTGGTCTTTTTCAATTGTGTAAACCAATCGATTGACATCATCAATACGCCGAGACCACAAGCCCGACAAATTTTCTTTTAGAGCCTCAGGCTTTCCAATACCGGCCTCAGGGTCGCGCATAGCATCTTTAATGAGCAAATTTATTCGTTTTAGCGTCCTCTTGTCTTGAGTTTGCCAATATAGGTAATCTGACCACGCTGCATTTGTCCAAACCAACTTACTGCGCATCTACTAGGGCCTTAGATTTGGTTTGTCCTTTGCGATACTGTTCTAATGATTTTTCTAAATGCTTTACATTTGCCGGGGATTTTAAAAGGTGGAATGTTTCCATCATGCTGTTATAGGTATCTAAAGACATAACAACTGCATCTTCAGCATCTCTCCTGGAAATAATGGCTACATCGCAATCAGCTACCACCTGATCTATTACCTGTTTAAGCTGGTTTCTTGCGTCAGAAAAATTAATCACTCTCATTACTAGCTCCAATACTTGTCTTATATGCTGTACAAGTTTACATGAGTTTTAACGAAAAATCTCAACTTAGATCGCAGAAAACCGGAAGAATCTCAAGTTGAGTTTCAGATTTGGTAAAAATACCATTTGCGAGATATTTTATAAGCCATTGATTTATTTGAAATAGTGGGTCTCGACCTAAGTTGCTGACGACAAAAATTTTTACCAAAACTTGAAAAAGCAGTCATAAGTATCAGACAGCAGGCTCAAAAATCTCAACTTCAATTACCAACTACAACACTATTCAAGTTATATGAGAATGCCATCATATTTCCTCGGTTTATCCTAAGAGCATGCATACCCATATCTACCTACCTATTATCCTGTGTTGCTTTCTGCTTGACCCCTCTGCAAAGGCAGCGGATTTCCCCTCTCAGGCTACTGCAATGCAATACATTCCAAAAGCGGTGGAATTAAGTCTTGAGAAAAACCAAATCCCAGCAGAATCGATGAGTATTTCAGTAGTGGAGATTGAGCCAGCATCCTCTGGAAAAAGTACTGGGAAAACAGAATTAGATTGGCGTGCGAGTGCTCCTATGAATCCCGCATCCACCATGAAAATTTTAACGACCTTAACCAGCTTAGATATATTGGGGCCACAATATCGGTGGCGTACAAACCTCTTTACTGATGGCGTCATTCGACAGGGAGTGCTTAAAGGAACTATTTACCTTCAGGGAACTGGTGACCCCAAGCTTGTACCTGAAGAGTTGGCAAAAATGATGAAGGCTTTGAAAAATTTAGGCATTCAGAAAATAGACGGCAATTTAATCTTTGATCGCAGTGCTTATGAACCTAATGCAATGGAGCACAACACTATTGACGGTGAATCCATGCGGGCATATAACGTTCCCCCAGATCCCCTCCTCTATGCGTTTAGAACGCTCTCCTTTCAACTAGGCAAATCCAGTACAGCCGACTTCATCGATATCAGCTATACCCCAGCACTCTCCCAGCTCAAAGTAGTTAATCAAATGCAGTTGATTGACAAGCCGTGCGATAACTGGAAAAGTGGTGTTCGCTTTAATCTAGATGCTGGATCCGCCAGTACCAATACCGACCAACTACTCAATGCTGAGTTTTCTGGGGTCTTTCCAAATACCTGTAAAGGCGTCAACTACAACATCGTTGCTTTAGATGCAAATACCTTTTTAACCCAAGGATTTACGGCAGCATGGGAGCTATCTGGTGGTACTTGGGTGCACCCTCCGACAGGTAAAAATGGTAGCGTTCCTGTGACAGCTCGACCACTACTTCAATTTGAGGGCATCACTCTCGGAGATGATGTTCAGGATATCAATAAGTACTCTAATAATGTGATGGCCCGTCAATTACTTCTGACGTTAGCACTAGAAAAAATGGGAAAGCCCGCCACTACCGAAAATGGTCAATTGGTAATTCAAAGCTGGCTAAAGCAGATGGGGTTAGAATTTTCAGATCTAGTTATTGAAAATGGCTCTGGCCTGTCGCGCAATGAAACCATCTCAGCTCAACAAATGAATGCGCTCTTATTACTCGGACGCAATCTTCCTGCAGCAGAAAATTTTTACAACAGCTTACCGATCGCCGGCACTGATGGCACGATGAAAAATCGCCTAATGACTCAGCTGAGAAAATTTCTTCACCTCAAGAAAAAACCAGAAGTCAGAATTAAAACAGGCTCACTAGCTGATGTCAGAGCCATCTCTGGATATGTTATTAGTAAGTCGGGGAAAATGTATGCCGTTACATCCTTCATAAACCACCCCAATGCTTGGAGAGGGCTAGAAGCCCACGATCAATTACTAGAGTGGTTAATAGAAGATGGCCCAGAACCAAAGCAGGCGCGTTGAAGTCGATCTCGGACACCATCCCACTCCTCGCCGGGTGGTGGCTCGGGAAATAAAATTAAATCCCATCCCTGTTGGTCTAAATCCCGCAATGAGCGATACAGGCGACTGGCGAATGCATGACATTCACTTGGAATAAGTACCTCCTCAAAATGGACCAAAGGATGGCCATCGTGACTTAATGAAGAATCTGAATCCCAAACGGCTACCGCAACACGGGACTTTATATCTGGAAATTCGCTGAGCGCATCCAAGATGCGTCCTGGTGAATACATCCGCAAAGGAGTAGTTGGTGCGTAATGAGCACGCATGCTTCCAGACACTCTTGGTAAAACGGAATCGCCTTTATCTTGGTTAATTTCACCAAGTTGAAAAACTCGAATACCCGTCTTGGAAAAAATATCACTAGGAGTAATTATGCCGGGCCTCAAAAGTACAGCGTGATCACCAGAAGATAAATCAATAATGGTTGATTCAATGCCAACCTCACAGTCGCCACCATCTAAAACCATTAAATCTAGCATCCCCTCAAACTCACTGCGAACATCTGCAGCGCTTGTGGGAGACACTTTTCCAAAGCGATTGGCGGATGGCGCTGCTATTCCACTTTTAAATTTACGCAATAATTCTTGGGCAACTGGATGTGCTGGCGCTCGAATAGCCACAGTATCCTGGCCACCAGTCAATTCATTTAAGACGCCTTTATCTTTTTTAAAGACCAAAGTTAAAGGACCCGGCCAAAATGCATTGATGAGCTTTAAAGCATCTTCCGATAAATCCCTTACCCAGGGACTAACTAAGGTAGCCCAATCAATTTCTGCAACATCGTATTTTTCTGGGGCCGCCAGATGAACGATAACGGGGTGTGAGGATGGGCGACCTTTAGCGGTAAAAATCTTTTTAATGGCTTCTGGGTTCTTAGCATCAGCACCTAAACCGTAAACTGTTTCCGTTGGAAATGCTACCAAACCACCATCACGCAAAGTTTGTACTGCCTCATCAATCACTGTGGAGCTATAAGTAGACATTGACTAGGGTTCGATGCCTAATTCAACTGCTACTGCAGCGCAGTTTTGACGCGCTTGATTGAGGGACTCGCCTAGGCAATTAATATGACCCATTTTGCGCCCCGTACGTGGCGCAGATTTTCCATAAAGATGTAATTTCGCTCCAGGGTGTGCAAGCACCTGATTCCAGGCGGGCTCCCTTGCTAGATCATCATCCCCCTCAAACCAAAGGTCACCCAATAGATTGAGCATAGAAACTGGTGCTAGCAAACGGGTATCGCCTAAAGGCAAACGAGCCATAGCCCTAACCTGCTGCTCAAACTGACTGCTCACACAAGCATCCATAGTGAAATGACCAGAATTATGTGGCCGCGGGGCAATTTCATTTGCAATGATATCGCCATTCTTCAATACAAAAAACTCAACGCACAAGACACCGACATAGTCGATTTTACGAATGAGTGCTTTAGCAGCCTCGACTATTTTCTTTTCTTGTTGCGGTTTAAGAGATGGCGCTGGCACAGTTGAAGTATGCAAAATTCCGTTGCGATGGATGTTTTGAGAAACTGGGTACGCTACTACTGCATCGTCATATCCACGCACAACCAAAGCAGATACCTCAAAATCCAAATCCATACGCTTTTCCAGTACGCAGGGAACTCTACCAAGTTCATTCCATGCAATAGATAAATCAGCAACTTCATAAACAGTCACTTGCCCCTTGCCGTCATAACCCATGCGTGCAGTCTTAAGGATTCCAGGTAACAGTTCAGCTGGCACATGCTCAATATCCGTATCGCGTTCAATCACAAAATGAGGGGCTGGCCCTATATTTGTTTCCATTTTCCAGGTTGCTAGAAAATTCTTCTCTGCAACTCGATTTTGAGCCAATGAAACACAACTGCTCCGAGGAGCAACAAATACACCCAAAGACTCAAGCTCATCCAAGGCTTGGGCAGGTACATTTTCAAATTCCGTACTTACGGAAGCGCAAAGCGAAGTCATTTCTTTTAGTGCGGTGGAATCGGTGTAATCTGCTTGGATAAATTTTTCAGCTATAGATCCAGCGGGGCTATCAGGGTCAGGATCTAGAACGCAGACTTTGTACCCCATTGCTTGGGCTGCCTGCGTAAACATCCGACCCAATTGACCGCCACCCAATATTCCTAAATACGAACCCGGCAAAATGGGTTCTAAACGATCTACTATCAATTAATATCCTGGTAAGTTCATGGAGCGTGCGGCATCAGATTGCTTGGCACGGAACTCTTCTAATTTTTTAGCCAAACTCTCATCATGCAAAGCTAAACCCGCAATCACATGCAGGGCGGCATTCGCAGCACCTGCCTCACCAATAGCAAAAGTGGCTACAGGTATACCTTTGGGCATCTGTACGATTGAGTATAAAGAATCCTCACCCCGCAAATACTTACTGGCAACTGGAACACCATAAACAGGAACAATCGTTTTAGAAGCTAGCATACCGGGCAAATGGGCTGCACCGCCAGCCCCAGCAATAATGGCTTGCAGGCCCTTGCTTCGCGCATCTTCTGCGTACCGAAACATATCATCAGGCATGCGGTGTGCGGAAAGCACTTTGGCTTCATGAGCAATGTCAAACTGTTCTAACATTTGGGCAGCATGCTGCATTGTGTCCCAATCTGAATTGGAACCCATGACTATTCCTACTATTGGCTTTTTGCTCATTAACCCCTCCAAAAACCCTGAATTTCTTAATAAGACCGTATTATCCCAGCCTTTTCAGGGTCTTAACTAATTAAGCCTTTTGTACTTGAGTGAGGCGAACCAAAGCTTCGCGATACTTTTGGGCTGTTTTATTAATCACATCTTCGGGCAAAGCAGGTGCTGGGGCAGTCTTAGACCATAGCTTACCGTCAACCATAGCCGTTTCCAACCAATCGCGCACAAATTGCTTGTCATAAGACGGTGGGTTTGCGCCCACATAATAAGTTTCAGCTGGCCAAAAACGGGAAGAATCGGCAGTCAGAATTTCATCCATCAGAACAAGCTGTCCAGCATCATCAAGGCCAAATTCAAACTTGGTATCGGCAATGATAATTCCGCGGGTAGCAGCAAATTCAGAGGCTTCTTTATAAAGACGAATACTTACGTCGCGAATTTCATTTGCCAACTTTTTACCAATTAGCTCGATGACTTTTTCAAAGGAAATGTTTTCATCATGCTCACCCATCTCTGCCTTAGCGGCAGGGGTAAATATTGGCTCTGGTAATTTCTGCGCGTTCTCCAAACCCTCGGGCAAAGAAATACCACATACTTTGCCAGTTTCTTTATAGTCTTTCCAGCCACTTCCAGCTAAATAACCGCGTACCACTGCTTCAACCAAAATAGGCTTGAGACGCTTAGCCACTACTGCACGCCCTTGCACCTGAGCAACCTCATCAGCGGCAACTACGGAAGCAGGATCAATCCCAGTGAGATGATTTGGAATGACTGACGCCAACTTATCAAACCAGAAATTTGCCATTTGATTGAGCACAATTCCCTTCTCGGGAATAGGCTGGCCCATCACTACATCAAAGGCAGATAAGCGATCAGTAGTGACCATTAATAGTTTGTCATTACCAAGCGCGTAAACATCTCGCACCTTTCCCTTGGAGAGCAAAGGGAGGGACTTAATAGAAGTAGCATACAAAGCAGGCATAGTTAACTCACTTCACAATCTGGGCAAGTTCGCCACTTTTATAACGCTCTGCCATTTTTTCCAATGAAATAGGTTTAATTTTGGATGCTTGACCAGCAGAACCAAAGGCATTGAAGCGGGCAATACAGACTTTTTTAGCGGCTTCACGTGCTGGCTTTAGATAATCTCGTGGGTCAAATTTACTTGGGTTTTCAAATAAGTAGCGGCGGATAGCACCAGTCATCGCCAAACGAATATCAGTATCGATATTGATCTTGCGCACGCCATTCTTAATACCTTCTTGAATTTCTTCTACAGGAACGCCGTAGGTTTCTTTCATATCCCCACCAAACTCCCTAATCTCCGCGAGTAACTCTTGGGGGACGCTTGATGACCCATGCATTACCAAATGCGTATTAGGAATCCGAGTGTGAATTTCTTTGATACGCTCTATTGCCAAAATATCACCAGTAGGCCTCTTGGTGAATTTATAGGCCCCATGGCTAGTTCCAATTGCGATTGCCAAGGCATCGCATTGCGTCGCCTTAACAAAGTCAGCAGCTTGCTCAACATCGGTCAATAGCTGTTCACGGGTCATTTTGCCATCAGCACCATGGCCATCCTCTTTGTCACCCTGCATCGTTTCCAAAGAACCTAGAACGCCCAGCTCCGCCTCAACAGTAACCCCAATCGAGTGAGAGAACTTTACAACCTCTCTTGATACTTCAACGTTGTACTCATAACTTGCAACAGATTTACCATCAGCCTCTAGCGATCCATCCATCATCACACTAGTAAAGCCGCTTTTTATTGCAGCCATACACACTGCTGGACTTTGCCCATGATCTTGATGCATTACCACTGGGATATGAGGATAAGCCTCAATTGCTGCAGAAATTAAATGGCGCAAGAATGCTTCACCTGCGTACTTACGGGCCCCAGCAGATGCCTGCATGATGACAGGTGAGTTCGCTTCATCGGCGGCTTCCATGATGGCCGTCACTTGCTCTAAGTTATTTACATTAAATGCAGGTAAGCCATAGCCGTTTTCAGCGGCATGATCCAAGAGTTGTCGTAAAGATACTAAAGCCATGATGTTCTCTTAATTCTAGGTAGTTAAATAAATCGTTAAATGGAAAATTCCTGGATGCAATTAGGTTACTTCACATAAATAATTTTGAGGGTATTGGTCCCGCCAGGCTCACCCATCGGCTCACCTGAAGTCAACACTACGGTATCACCCTTGCTTACCGCGCCCAATTTCTTTAAGCAGTCCTCAACCTCTTGCAAAGCAGTGTCCCGATCCTTAGTGTAATCAAGCCCAATCGGGAACACATTTCTGTAAGTACTTAAAGCCCGTTGCGTAGCAATTTTAGAAGTCAAAGCAAAAATAGGTAAATGAATATTATGGCGACTCATCCAAATGGGAGTTGATCCAGAATCGGTCAATGCCGCAATGGCATTAGCGTTAATGTGATGTGCAGTAAAAAGCGCACCCAAAGCAATCGTTTGATCAATCCGAGAAAAAGTTTGATCTAAAAAATCAGTGTCTAATTTCACACGATCAGATTTTTCAGCTTCCACACAAATTTCCGCCATAGCCTTAATGGTTTGTACCGGATACATTCCAGCAGCAGATTCAGCTGACAACATCACTGCATCCGTGCCATCCAATACCGCATTAGCAACATCACTTACTTCAGCGCGGGTGGGAACTGGAGCATTAATCATGGACTCCATCATTTGTGTCGCAGTAATGGTGAATTTATCTGCCTCAAGCGCCATCTTAATCATGCGTTTTTGCAGTGCTGGTACCGCAGCATTACCAACTTCAATTGCCAAATCTCCACGGGCAACCATGATGCCATCGCTTTGGGCGATGATACTTTCTAAGGCCTCAGGCACAATAGCTTCCGCGCGCTCCACCTTCGCAATCGTTTTCACTTTTCCAACGCCATGTCTAGCACTGGCGGCATCAGCTAGCTTACGTGCGTAAGCCATATCTTTACCATCTTTTGGAAAACTAATTGCCAAAAAGTCGACACCCATTGCTATTGCAGCATCTAAGTCAGCGATATCTTTTTCAGTCAATGCAGGAGCTGTTAGGCCACCACCAGCACGATTGATGCCCTTGTTATTAGATAAAGGTCCACCTTGTTCTACGCGGGTAAATATTTCCCCGCCCTTGACGCTCGCGACGGTGAGTACGACCAAACCATCATTTAATAAAAGACGATCGCCAGACTTAACATCAGATGGCAGTTCTTTGTAATCAAGGCCAACACGCTCTTGGGTGCCTAACTTGCAGTCCACATCCAAAATAAATTGCTCGCCCTCTTTTAGCGTAATCTTGTTATCGACAAACTTACCCACTCTAATTTTGGGGCCCTGAAGGTCTGCCATGATTCCAACCTCTTTGCCAACTTCAGCTGAGATACTGCGCACTAGATCATGTCGCGCCTTATGATCAGCCACTGTACCGTGAGAGAAATTCATGCGCACTACATCTACACCAGCTCGAATCATGTCGCGCAAAACTTCAGGCTTTTCAGATGCAGGCCCTAAGGTGGCAATAATTTTCGTGGCTCTCAACATATTTAATCTTTCGCTCTTTCGGCAAGCACAGCAAAGGCTGGTAGGGTTTTTCCCTCTAAGAACTCAAGAAAAGCACCGCCACCAGTTGAAATATAATCGACTTGATTCTCAATTCCATACTTAGCAATTGCAGCCAAAGTATCGCCACCACCAGCAATCGAAAACGCTGGTGAATGCGCAATAGCAGCAGCTAACATTTTGGTGCCGCCGCCGAATTGATCAATCTCAAATACCCCGAGAGGGCCATTCCAAACGATCGTGCCAGCATGAGCAAGCATTGTCGATAAACGCGCAGCCGTCTTAGGTCCAATATCTAAAATCATATCGTCTTCTGCAACCTCATCAGCAGATACTCGATTGGCGCGCGCCAAAGGGGAAAGTTCATTAGCAACCACGACATCCTCGGGAATGGGAATATGCGCTCCTCGCTTATCCATGATTGCCATAATCTCTCTAGCCTCATCAACTAAATCTGGTTCAGCCAATGACTTACCAATAGGCAAACCTTTGGCCAACATAAATGTATTGGCAATGCCACCACCTACGATGAGTTCATCCACCTTATCGGCTAAAGCTTTTAAGATGGTTAGCTTGGATGACACTTTAGATCCAGCCACAATAGCCACTAATGGGCGCTTTGGATTTGCTAACGCACGACTTAAGGCATCAAGTTCAGCTGCCATTAAGGGGCCGGCACAAGCAATGGGGGCAAATTTAGCAACCCCATTGGTTGTGGCTTCAGCGCGATGCGCTGTACCAAAAGCATCATTGACATAAATGTCACAAAGAGCTGCAATCTTTTTAGATAGCTCATCGCTGTTCTTTTTTTCACCAACATTGAGCCGGCAATTCTCTAGAAGTACCAATTCCCCTGGATTCACTTCAAACCCGCCATCTACCCAATTACTAATCAACGGCACTTTACGACTTAATAGACTAGCAATACGATCGGCCACAGGCGCCAAACTATCTTCAGGCTTAAATTGACCTTCTGTAGGACGACCCAAATGAGAAGTAACCATCACAGCAGCGCCAGCGTCTAAGCACATCCGTACTGCAGGCATAGAGGCGCGGATTCGAGTGTCTTCGGTAATATTACCCACGTCGTCCTGGGGTACGTTCAAATCAGCTCGAATGAAAACCCGCCTCCCCTTCAACAGGCCTAATTCTGCTAGTTCACTTAAGCGTTTGACTTTAAATAAGGATTCCGGCATGTGGATAGGCTATGAGGTAGTTTAAGAGGAATGCTACATTCTAAATCGTCTAGGTCAACTAGCCCCAAAGAACTTACCCTGCCTGCTCTACAATAAAGGCTTGGACGTATTCTGAGCTTGGGTTTAAATACCTGCTGGCTTGGCGCCCCGATTAACCCGATTTATCAGTCATAAAAGGTAGAAAAAATGTCGATGTCCGACCGCGATGGCTTCATTTGGTCCGATGGGAAGCTTATTCCTTGGCGTGAAGCGAATATTCACGTGCTAACCCACAGCCTCCATTATGGAATGGGCGTTTTTGAAGGCATCCGTGCCTATAAAACTCCTTTGGGAACAGCAATTTTCCGACTTCCAGAGCATGTTAAGCGCCTATTTAATGGAACTAAGATTTTCCAGATGAACATGCCTTACAGCAAAGAAGAGATTACTAGCGGAATTATTGATGTGGTCAACAGTAATAAGCTGGAATCCTGCTATATCCGCCCCATTATCTTTATTGGCTCCCAAAAATTAGGCATCTCACCCAAGGGCAATAGTATTCACACGGCTATTGCCGCATGGGAATGGGGCGCTTATCTTGGTGAGGATGGCTTAAATAAGGGTATACGTGTCAAAACCTCTTCATTTACCCGCCACTTTGTAAATTCATCTTTGGTAAGAGCCAAAGCATCGGGCTATTACATTAACTCCATTTTGGCAAACCAAGAAGTTACCGCTAATGGATACGACGAAGCTTTATTGCTCGATACCGAAGGGTATGTATCTGAAGGTTCTGGCGAAAATATCTTTATGGTGAGCGAAGGGGTTGTATATACACCTGATTTAGCCTCATGCTTAGATGGCATTACCCGTAATTCGATTATCCAAATCGTTAAAGATCTCGGTCTAGAGTTACGTGAAAAGCGTATTACCCGTGATGAAATCTACTCTGCAGATGAAGCATTTTTTACAGGCACCGCAGCTGAAGTAACGCCTATTCGTGAGTTGGATGACCGCACTATTGGTGATGGCAAGCGTGGCCCCATTACTGAGAAAATCCAGAAAACCTATTTTGATGCGGTATACGGTAGAAGTGATAAATACAAATCATGGCTGACTTACGTAAAGTAAAAGGGATCGGAAAATGAGTGAAGCTCAAGTTGTGATGATTGACGGCAAAGATCTGCCCTTGCATTGCCCTACTAACCACACTCCAAGTTGGAACTCTCATCCTCGAGTGTTCTTGGATATTGAGGAAACGGGTGAAGTGAAATGTCCTTATTGTGGTACCGAATACCAGCTCATCCCTGGCACTAAGCCACACGGGCACTAAGCCCATTCAGCATCCCGCAAGGGATGCTGTGTCGGGATACATGACATGAACCGTATTCTGATTATTGCTCCCAACTGGATTGGCGATGCAGTCATGTCCCAACCTTTGTTGGCACACCTTAAAGCCAATCATCCGCTCGCTCAAATTGATGTTCTAGCCAGTAAATGGGTAGCCCCAATCTACAGATCCTGCATTGAGGTTAATCAAGTCATCGAAGCTAATTTTGAGCATAAGAAAATTCAATGGAAGCTTCGAAAAGAATTAGCTAAAAAGATTCATGCTCATCAATACGAAGTTTGTTATGTTCTTCCTAATAGTCTTAAATCGGCACTAATTCCATGGCTTGCTCATATTCCATATCGAGTCGGCTATCGCGGTGAAATGCGCTTTGGCTTAATTAACTTTTCACTAGGCAATCCAAACAAAGTAAATCGCCCACCCATGGCGGAACATTATCTTGCCTTGATTACTCTTTTAGAGAATGAGGGTCGATCTTCGGCATTGGACTTTGTAAATCCAGCGTTACATGTTTCCCTTGATGCTAAGGAATCGGTAATCTCTAAATTAAGCGGTCAGGGAATTGGGCAACAGGCTATTTACGTTTTATGTCCGGGGGCAGAATATGGCCCAAGCAAACGTTGGCCAACTGAGCATTTTGCAAAACTTGCTCAAGCTTTAATTTCTATAAATCCAAATAATCACCTCATCCTACTGGGAAGCAAAGGGGATCGCGCCCTTGGTCAGGACATCACTATTCAAGCGGGTGAGCAGAAAAATATCCATAACTGGTGCGGAGATACCTCTCTAGACGAAGCTATTGCCTTAATTAGCATGAGTAAAGCAATGGTTAGCAATGACTCTGGCCTAATGCATATTGGTGCAGCGCTACACATTCCCCAAGTTGCTATTTTTGGCTCTAGTGACCCACATCACACACCCCCTTTATCCAGTAAGGCTAAAGTACTATGGCTCAATCTGCCTTGCAGTCCTTGCCATAAAAGAATTTGTCCTTTAGGACATCTACAATGTTTAAAAGGTATTCTTCCAGAAGATGTCTTAAATTCTATTCAATTGCTTCGCTAATTTCCCGCCATCAGAAAGTAAGCCATGCTAAAACTTGCCAGACTCTTTCATAACGCTGACGAAGTAGTCGATGCTTTGCGTGACTCATTAAAACATCGAGACGTGAAAGGCGCATTGGCAATTTGGTTAGATGATGACTCGATTACCTGTGTTCTACCAGAAGGGCAGCGCCTGAGTGGTCATGCAGAAATTCGCGCTGGACTAGAACGTTTGCTGGCTAAGCAGGCCCTTTATCTTGAACCCATCGCCTGCATCAGTCATTCAGTATTGGGCGCTTCAATTTATGACACTACTGAAGCAGTCCACCTTAGAGCAGATCAAGTTGAGGCAGAGTTTTTCTTAAACATTACTCTTGTCTTGCTTCAAGATAGCCAAGGTTGGCGCCTTGCGCATTTGCATGCTAGTCATTCAACCGACGATACTTATGATGCACCATCTACGCCACATGGACTGCACTAAGCATCATCAAAATCTATCAAGCCAATGGATAATAATGTACTCAGGTCACTTATTAAATGGCCCAATGTTCCCCATTGCTTTGGTTGGCTTGCCCTAGATCGCCGCGGTCAGTGGCGGATGCGCGATGAGTATGCCCAAGAAAATAAATTACCCGGTAATCCCATTAAGCACGCCACCCTAAATGATTTTATTTCCCGAAACTATGCCTGCGATACATCAGGTAGCTACTTTTTCCAAAACGGTCCACAACGAGTTTTCATTACTTTAGATGTTACCCCTTGGGTTGCGCGCATTATCCCAGGCGAAACTGGTATGCAATTGCTCACGCAATGTGATACCCAGATTGACCCTCAGAATGTTCTGAGCGACGAGCTCGGTAATATTTATATTGCTGGTCGCGTCACGCAAAATCTCTATGAAGTAGATCATGGCGAATCCTTTATTAAAAAGGAATGCCTCAGTGTTGCGCTACTACACGATCATGACCTCGGTTTTTTCTCTGATTTAGCCAAGCTCCATAAAGAGGCTTGCAGCTTTAGAGGCTCGTGGAATTGGAATGGTCAAGAGTTACCAATTGACCCTGTTTATTCTCAAGAATTAAGCGAACGATTTCACTTCGTTAAAAATCCCCACGCTTAGCCCGGAGCCCTCTTACCTTGCTCCTTGAGTTCATCTTGATATTGCCTTTGCATCTCTCGCAAGCGTGCATCGATACTCGAACTCTGATAAAAATCAGCACTTCCCGATGCCCTAGCAATTTTTAATTGCTCAATGGCCGAGGGCCATGCCCCCTCTAGCGCATACTTTTCACCTAGGGCGTAATGTCGCATAGGTACATTTTTTGCCTGATCATAGGCGTTAGAAAGCAATCCCCACCAAACCACTTCATTCGGCTGAGATCTAGTTCGCGCTTTTAGCCAATTAATGGCGTCGTTCGTGCGCCCCAGCTTTAGATAAGCGTTCATCATGGCAGCACCAGCAGCATAAGACTGCGGATTAGCCTGTAATGCTGCTTGAGAAATTCGTAAAGCTTCTTCGTTTTTACCTTTTGCGAGAGCCAGCTCTGAAGCGGTAATGTCCAATGAAAGACTTTGTCTCTGAATGGATGATCCTAACCCACTGGCGTTATTAGCTAAATTGCGTGCTTGCTGCAAATATGATTCCGCCTGATCTAGTTGCCCCTGCTTTTGGGCAATAAGCGCTAGCCCATAGAAGCCCTCCATTTGCTTCCCAACCGCAACTTGCTTGCTAAGGCCATCGAAAGTATTTTTCAAATCATACATGCCACTAGATGTGCCTGACTGTTCCATACGTGCACGGGCTTTTACAAAATAAAACTCTACTGCTGTAGGGACATTTTTGGCGGGAATATTACGCGCCCGATCTTGCATATCTGCAATCCGATCGGTAGTTAAAGGATGGGTCCGAACATAGGATGGCACACCGCTATCCATAATGCCTGTTGCTTTTTGCAATCGTTGAAAAAATCCAGGGGCGCCATTCACATCGTAACCACTTGCAGCCAAGATCTGGAAACCAATTCGATCGGCTTCGCGTTCCGCATCCCTTGAGTAAGACAACTGATTATTGACAGCAACTGCTTGACCACCCTGCATCAATCCAGAGGCTGCACCTGGATTTCGAGAGGCCGCTAAAGCGCCCAATAAAATTCCAGCCAAAGCAATCATCGTATTGGTCGTTTGCTGATCCATCTGACGAGCCAAGTGTCGTTGCAGAACGTGGCCTGTTTCATGCCCCATCACTGAAGCTACCTCCGAATCTGTTTCGGCACTAGTTAAGAGGCCGGTATGAAAACCGATAAAGCCACCAGGTAATGCAAACGCGTTAATACTGCTATCTTTAACCGCGAATATTTCAAAGTTATATGCTCCACTACCCTGCTCGTTAGCGCCGCCCAATTGTAGTTTTTTGGCCGCCTGCAGTAAACGGCGCTCCATCTGGTTTAGAAAATCATAAATGAGTAAATCATTTGAGTAATCAGAGTCTGGACGAATCTGACGCATGATCATTTCACCATACTTTCTCTCATCCAAACGGCTTAGACTATCTCCACCTGGATCGCCCATATCGGGCAATACAAAGGTGGGTTGCCCCGTACCCTGAGGACGCGAAGGTAGATTAGAGGACCTAGCCTCTGGAGATTGCACGGCTCTTCCCAGGTTTTGCAGTGCAGCTGAATCTCCCTGAACGGAAACATCACCAGTAGCATTGGTTACTTGACCAGCAGCAAAAACTGACCCAGAGCCATACAAACTCATGGCTAGGATGAGTTTGTATGCCAAGAATCGATAAAATAAAGAGGGGTAATTTGTTATCTTTTGCACTTCCATCCCTGTATGGTAAAACTTATCTCATGAATACACTTACACATTTTGATGCTAGCGGCCAAGCTCACATGGTCAATGTTGGCGATAAGCCTAATACCCACCGAATTGCCATAGCTAGTGGCAAAATTACCATGCTTCCCGAAACCTTCAAAATAATCGAGGCTGGGGGTCACAAAAAGGGGGATGTATTAGGTATTGCCCGAATTGCAGGAATTCAAGCGTCAAAAAGAACTTCAGACCTCATTCCACTATGCCATCCACTCGCTCTAACCCATGTCAGTATAGAGTTCCGACTCCATATAGAAGATAGCAGCATTAGTTGCCAAGTTAGGACTGAAACAACTGGTCCTACCGGCGTAGAAATGGAAGCTCTCACCGCTGTTCAAGTGACACTTCTCACCATTTATGACATGTGCAAAGCAGTTGATCGAGGTATGGTGATGGGTGACGTCAAATTGCTTGAAAAAAGTGGTGGTAAGTCCGGCGAATGGAAAACTCAGGAATAAAAAACAATCAACGTAAATCTAGACTCTTTTCGGTTTTTTGTCCCAGTCTATTTTTAATTACCATAGCCCGTGACTCCTGAGGTTAAATGCCTCACTATTCAATCTATATCTGCCTTGTTCAAGAAGTCTAAATATAAGGAATATTAACTTTTGAGGTAAGGATTTTCTCAAGCTGATATAGCTAAAAATTACCGATACTTTTTCATTCCTCTATTTTTTTATTCTTTTTTTTGAGGTATGTGCCAACTAAAATTACAAATGCCACACCGGCACCCTCAAAAATCATGTGCGCATCTTCCATGGCGGCTTGTATAGACTCTTTTATAGCAGGATCTTCAACCAACATACCTCCAGCCAATAAACCCAGCAATCCTGCACCTAAAGTAATAATGACTGGGAAACGGTCCATGACTTTGAGCAACATGGTGCTACCAAAGATGATCAAGGGAATAGAAAGGCCAAGACCTACAATTAAAAGAATAAGTCGAGTCTCTTCAGGCCCTTTCTGCGCCGCTGCAGCTACTGCAATCACATTATCCAAGCTCATCACTAAATCAGCCACTAAGATAGTGCGAATCGCCCCCATGATATTTGAGTGACCATCCATCTCAGTCTCATCGCCACTATCAGCCAATAACTGCACGCCGATATATACAAGAAGAATGGCCCCAACTATTTTTAGGTAAGGAAGGCTTAAAAGTTGAACCGCGGTAAGCGTCAATATCACCCGCAAAACAATCGCTGCAGCACTACCCCAAAAAATAGCTTTCTTTTGTTGGGATGGTTGCAAGTTTCGTGAAGCCATAGCAATCACGACTGCATTATCTCCAGATAACAAAATATTGGCCACGATGATGGATAGCAAGGCCGCCCAGAAAGGTGCGCCTGAAAAAACTGATAAGTCCATATTGTCTCCCTACATATTTTTTTATTTTGACTGCCCAGTACTACAGGGTGCATGCTGGTTTACAGCATGCACCCTGTTTATTACAACATGGCTTTTAGTAAAGCAGCCATTTCAGAAGGATTTCTAGTAATTTTGAAGCCACACTCTTCCATGATGGCAAGCTTGGCATCTGCTGTATCGGCACCACCAGAAATCAATGCACCAGCGTGGCCCATACGTTTTCCGGGAGGCGCTGTTACGCCTGCAATAAAGCCAACGATGGGCTTTTTCATGTTTTCTTTACACCAGAGCGCTGCTTCAGCCTCATCTGGACCACCGATTTCACCAATCATGATGACTGCATCAGTTTCTGGATCCTCGTTAAACATTCTCATAATGTCAATATGCTTTAAGCCATTGATTGGATCGCCACCAATACCAACTGCAGTAGATTGACCTAGGCCGATAGAAGTCAATTGGCCAACAGCTTCATAAGTCAAAGTGCCGGAACGACTGACAACACCAATACGACCTTTTTTATGTATATGGCCTGGCATGATGCCAATTTTGATTTCATCTGGAGTAATAATGCCTGGGCAGTTAGGGCCGAGCAACAATGTCTTCTTGCCGCCAGCAGCTTCTTTTGCTTTCATCTTATTACGCAATTCCAACATATCGCGAACTGGAATACCTTCCGTAATACAAATCACAAAATCAAGATCAGCTTCAACTGCTTCCCAGATTGCAGCAGCCGCTCCAGGTGGCGGGACATATATAACAGAAGTTGTTGCGCCAGTTTGTGCAGCAGCCTCTTTTACGGTTCCATAAATTGGAATATTAAAAATCGACTCGCCTGCTTTTTTAGGATTTACACCAGCAACAAAGCAATTTTTGCCATTAGCGTACTCTTGACATTTTTCAGTATGAAACTGACCCGTCTTACCAGTAATACCTTGTGTAATAACTTTGGTGTTTTTATTAATCAAAATAGACATGTTCAAATTCCTTGATTATTTGTTTTTGGCAACAGCAGCCACTACCTTGGTAGCAGCTTCAGCCATTGAATCGGCGCTAATAATTGGCAAACCAGAGTCTGTAAGAATTTTCTTACCTAACTCTTCATTTGTACCCTTCATGCGCACAACCAAAGGCACGGTTAAATTCACCGCCTTACAAGCAGTAACTACACCGTCTGCAATCACATCACAACGCATAATGCCGCCAAAAATATTTACAAGAATAGCCTCTACGCTTTTGTTCTTGAGCATAATCTTGAATGCTTCAGTTACTTTCTCTGCTGTGGCGCCACCGCCCACGTCCAAGAAATTTGCTGGCTCACCGCCAAATAACTTGATAGTATCCATTGTTGCCATTGCCAAGCCAGCACCATTAACTAGGCAACCAATGTTTCCGTCCAAAGAAATATAAGCAAGGTCGAACTTAGAGGCCTCAATCTCAGCCGGGTCTTCTTCATCAATATCTCGGTAAGCGACTATTTCTGGATGACGATATAGAGCATTTGGATCGAAATTAAATTTAGCATCAAGCGCTTTAATCTTCCCGTTGCCTTCAAGTATCAATGGATTGATCTCGACTAATGAAGCATCAGTATCCCAATATGTCTTATACAAATTCTTAAATACATCGCTCGCCATTGGAATTGAGGCTTCTGGTACGCCTATACCTTTAGCAATGATCTCGCAGTCAGCATCTGTTAATCCAATTATTGGATCCACAAATACTTTAATAATTTTTTCTGGATGAGATTCAGCAACTTCTTCGATATCCATACCACCTTCGCTAGAAGCCATAATGACATTCTTTTGCGTGCCACGGTCTGTGACGATACTGAAGTAGTATTCTTTTTTAATATCAGCGCCATCTTCAATCAAAAGACGATTTACCTTTTGACCTGCCGGACCGGTTTGATGAGTTTTAAGTTGCATACCCAAGATTTCCGATGCATATTTCTTTACTTCGTCCATGCTTCTTGCCAGCTTCACGCCACCGCCCTTACCGCGACCACCCGCATGAATTTGTGCTTTCACAACCCATACTGGGCCACCTAATTGTTCGGCAGCTTTAATTGCCTCATCAACACTAAAAGCAGGAATGCCATTTGGTACAGGCACATTAAATTGGCGCAGAAGTTCTTTGCCTTGGTACTCGTGAATTTTCATAATTACTCCCGAAACGGTGTCTTTTTAGCAAGCGATGAGGATTAATAAAACCAGTGTCACCTTTGTCTCACACCCCTCTATAAAACCATTAAATAGAGTAAATATGAAGGCTAGACTTAGTTTGTAAGTCTATCATGCTGCAACGCGGCAATTACCATACCTAACTCCGTAATTGCCCTAGTTTGGACGACCAAATATAACCTTAGTTACGATGTCCGAACTAAAACCCTTGGATGCTAAAAATCGATATTGGCGTGCCCGTTCTTTTTGCTCAACAGCAAGCATCCCAAATTTTCTCGACCAAAGTCCATGAGCCCTCTGATATTCAGTCTCTTTTAAGCTTTTAAGAAGATCCTCTGTCTTGGAAGAATCAACCCCAGCCTGTTTTAATTCATCCTGTATTTTCCGAGTTCCAAAGCGCTCACTTTTACGACGCACTAAAGCCTCAGCAAAACGCTGGTCCGAAAGCCAACCACGCGCCTCAAAATCATCTAAAACAGCTTCAATTTGCTCCGCCACTGTTACCGATGGGGCTGGTTCACTAGACTCTTCTTGCGTTTGAAGTTTGAGAGTGCGTGCCAAGGACTCTTCTAACTTTGCTTTCAAAGTCTTACGGCTATATTCACGCAAGGATAAAAGTCGCAAAGCCCGAGCTTTAAGACTCGGGCCTTGTTGAACTTTGCTACCAAGCTGTGGCATCGAACGACTAAACTTCCTCTTCTTCGCTCAGCACATCACTGACTACAGCAGAGCCTGCTTTCACACCTAATTTTGCACGGATTTTTGCCTCGATATCTTTAGCTATTGCTGGGTTCTCTTTTAAGAACTCACGAACATTATCTTTACCTTGACCAATGCGATCGCCGTTATAGCTGTACCAAGAGCCTGATTTCTCAACCAGATCCGCCTCTACACCCATATCAATGATTTCGCCTTCTCTTGAAATGCCGGCCCCATACATGATGTCAAAAATAGCCTCACGAAATGGTGGGGACACTTTATTTTTTACAACCTTCACGCGGGTCTCATTGCCGACAATTTCATCACCTTTTTTGATGCTACCAATACGGCGTATGTCCAAGCGCATAGAAGCATAAAACTTTAATGCGTTTCCGCCGGTAGTAGTTTCTGGGGATCCGAACATGACACCAATTTTCATGCGAATCTGATTAATAAAGATTACCGTAGTGTTTGTACGCTTAATTGCGCCAGTCAGCTTACGCAAGGCTTGGCTCATCAAACGAGCCTGCAGTCCTGGCAATGAATCGCCCATATCGCCTTCGATTTCAGCCCTTGGAACCAATGCCGCTACCGAATCAATAACTATCAAATCAATAGAGCCGGAACGCACTAAGGCATCGGCAATTTCTAACGCCTGCTCGCCAGTATCTGGTTGTGAGATCAGAAGATTATTTACATCAACACCCAAACGGGATGCATATTGAACATCTAATGCATGCTCGGCATCAATAAATGCACAGGTACCGCCTAACTTTTGCATTTCAGCAATTGCGTGCAAAGTCAGGGTTGTCTTGCCAGATGATTCTGGACCGTAAATCTCAATTACACGTCCACGTGCTATACCGCCCACTCCTAAAGCAATATCCAAGCCCAAAGAGCCACTAGAGACCACCTGAATATCTTGGTTAATTTCTGCATCGCCCAATCTCATGATTGAGCCCTTGCCAAATTGTTTCTCAATTTGTGCCAAGGCTGCCGTTAATGCCTTTTGTTTATCTCCGCTCATTCCCACAAACTCTGATGAGGCTGATTTTTTCTTATCATCCAAGGCCATGTTTATTTCCTTTTCGTTATGTATTGGGCTATTTCCCGAAGTTTTTTTCTGCTTTTTTGCAATCATGGAGTTACTGTATATAAAACCAGTACTATTTGCAAGCAGCTTATTAAACAAATTACATTTTTTTTAATAAGCTATGGTTGGTGGGTGCCTCAACCCAATAAAAGAAAAGAGGGATCGCAATCGCCCAAACAATTGCTATGGCTATTAACCCACCCAATTGACCGTTAGGACCCCACGCCCCAGCACCCATATGAATACCGGCTTCATATGACATTGGGCCGAAAATTGCACCTAAAACTGCCCCTAAAATGGGTTTCCCTTTTAGCCAAGATAAAGATCCATTCACAGTACTAGCAACTAAAGCCCATAAGGCCCACATCCAAATAGGCGATAAGTAAGCGCTTGGCCAGGCATCCTGAAAGTATAAAAATCCTAGATTGACAACAAGTGTGTCAGCACTAACTCCTAACACGACCGCTTTTATTAATAGCTTTAACTCTATTACCGGCAAAGGAGAGCGCCAAATATGGAAAGCGACATAAAAAAAGGAGCCGATCACAGGCCAAAAGACTTCTTGATTGGCAGCCCCGATCACACAAGCAAACCAGCCAACTTGTAAAAGTAGAAAATTCCAGAATTTAGCCATCAAAGAAACCCGAGCTGAACTGCTTATGAAAAAGGTCTGGAGATATGAATGGTTCCTTGATTTGGTAGCCGTAGCGAATTAAATATTTACACAGCACTAAACCAAAGCACCTATAACCAATAGAGTTAATGAGATTTAATCTCAAAGTATCGACTGAGGGGTGGCCAATGTATTGCACCCACATCCACCAAATAATATTTTAATCATACTTGGACTTACTCCTGTCTATCGGAGTTTTGTAGAAAACTATTACCCACCCTTTTAAAAAGGGTGAAGCATGCCAGGTTTTAAGTAATGGAAATAAATTGTCTGATTT
>Ga0364915_10012_pt1 | contig 81600 bp, 74 predicted proteins | sample ExccelJu500001D4_3_FD_206958 | JGI IMG/M metagenome (GOLD analysis project Ga0364915, IMG submission 206958) | Enriched cells from Trout Bog Lake Hypolimnion, Wisconsin, USA - BchlTB.June25.5000.01.D4 | ecosystem: Environmental > Aquatic > Freshwater > Lake > Hypolimnion/Profundal zone | place... | reverse complement strand
ACTCAAAAATGGGGTCAGAGATATAATCAAAAATAAGCCACAGGAGGTTATGAATAGTTAATCCTAAAATGAACCACGCCCCTACGGTAAGCAATATATCGCGCAGTCTAATCCAATTCGAGATGGCGCCAGAATTGATGATGGGCGGCCAGCTGGCTTCAGGGATTCCTTTCATCGAATCCCTCTATCGGGGCTGACCCACGTACCTTTGATTTTTGCTGGCCTAAATAAGGCTTTAGTAAATCCTACAACACAACTACAGGTCTGAAGACACCAATAAACTAATGGGTACCAAATAATCCATCCAAACGACTTTAGCGCACTCTTTTCATACTGGCGATCTAGCACCAATCCAATTAAGGATTGAAGGAGGTATGTACTCGCCAAAATAATTCCCCACCAATGTGGAAGAAAATTTTGATAAAGGGTTAAGGCGCTGCCTTCTAGAAATTGATTGACATTAAGCAATGTGAACCAGATAACGATACAAAATGCCCATAGCGTACTGATAAAAAAGTTACTCCAAAGCAAGAGAAGTGACCAGGCAAAGGGGTGTGATTGGAGAATGGCCTTAGTCGCACTAAGGGCTGCTTGAGAGCCCCCTTCAGACCAGCGTACTCGTTGTTTCCATAGACCACCAAGCGTTTCGGGCATCAAAATCCAGCATAAAGCATTGGGCTCAAAACCAACTGCCCATCCTTTTGCCTGAATCCTAAGCGTCAGGTCTACATCATCGGTCATTGCTTCTGGCGCCCACAGACCGGCTTCTAGCACGGCTAATTTTCTAAAGGCGCATACTACCCCGGATACTGTAAATAGAGTTCCATACAAAGATTGAGTTCGCTTAATCATTCCAACAATTGAAGAAAATTCGCCAACTTGCAGCTTGCCTAGTAGGGTTGATCGATTTCGAATACGAGGATTTCCGCTGATGCCGCCCATTTCGTCGTTTGTCAAAAAACGGAAAACAAGCCAATGGATTGCATGAGGATCTAATAAAGCATCTCCATCGATGCATACCAATAGCTCTCCGCGAGCCATAAATAATCCCGCATTTAATGCCGTTGACTTACCTTGGTTTTCAACAAGATGAGCAACACGAAGCTTTGGATATTGATGAATTAATTGATCTAATATTGCTCCGGTGTTATCACTTGAGCCATCATTAATTGCAATGACTTCATAGTTTGGATACCTAGAATCCATTAATACCGCCATAGTTTCACGCAATTGATCAGCCTCATTGAAACAGGGGAGCAAAACAGTAACTAACGGTGTTTCAGGCAATTCTGGTGGCGAAGTGTACTTTGATCTATGGCGCTCCCTAATAAACCAATATAGAAACGAGCCGGCAATCCAGTACCATGACATGACAAAGGGATAGCCGAAGCAAAATCTTGCCATCCATTCAAGCAACTGCGGGGTGAATATGGAATGAAAAAGGGTCATTGCTAATTACTTGGCCTACGCCATTATTTTCGTTAAAACCTTGAGGTTTTTAAAACAACAGCATATATTATTTAGAAGAATAATTCTAATTGAATATTAGCCCTTGGGTTAGAAGGGTGTAAAACCCTTCATCTCTGGCTAGCTTTATTTTGATTAGATTGAAACCCTCATTTAAGCCATAGTATTTAGGTTATTAAGTCAAAGGAGTCGGCTGGAAACATGAAAGATCGGACTATAGGCTTGTATAGGAGAGTTTCATTTACGATTGAAATTGTCTTTGGGTTGGTGCTGATACTCAATGGAATGATGCTGATCTCCAATTACTTTGGACTATTTTCATTTCAAGAAATGTTTCCCAATTTTTTTAGTTTTGACGCTTTTTGGGGGAAATCAACCCATGAATGGCGATCTTCTGCCGAATTTACTCATACAATGATCGCAACTCATATTTCTGCATTTGTCATGGTTTTTTTGGGCATAGTGATCTTGGCAGCTAGATTACATACCAAGAAATCGCTTTAATTCTCCCTGGAATATAAAATCAAGAAGTCATGGAGCTTTATTGATTAATAAATGACTTACGAGTTATTTTTCACTCCCACTCAATAGTTGCTGGCGGTTTTCCACTGATGTCGTACACAACCCGGTTGATGCCGCGCACTTCATTAATAATGCGGTTTGACACCTTACCAAGCAATTCATGAGGCAGATGAGCCCAATGCGCCGTCATAAAATCTTGTGTCTGGACCGCTCTAAGAGCCACTACATATTCATAAGTTCTGCCATCGCCCATTACCCCAACAGATTTGACTGGTAAGAAAACAACAAAAGCTTGACTTGTTAAATCATACCAAGATTTTTGACTTACTCCATCGATCGTAGTGCGTAATTCTTCAATAAAGATTGCATCTGCACGCTGCAATAGACTAGCAAATTCTGCCTTCACTTCACCTAGGATGCGGACACCTAGGCCCGGCCCTGGAAATGGATGGCGATAGACCATTTCACGAGGTAAACCCAACGCAACACCCAACTCACGCACTTCGTCTTTAAATAATTCACGTAATGGCTCAAGTAATTTGAGGTGCATATCTTCTGGGAGGCCGCCGACATTATGGTGACTCTTGATGGTATGCGCCCCCTTCTTACCCTTACCAGCTGACTCGATCACGTCAGGATAAATGGTGCCTTGTGCGAGCCATTTTGCATTCTCAATCTTGCTAGATTCACTTTGGAATATTTCGACAAATTCTTTGCCAATAATTTTTCGCTTAGCCTCGGGATCAGAAATACCTGACAACTGAGACATAAATGTGGAAGCGGCATCAACACGAATCACTTTTACACCTAAATTACGGGCAAACATTTCCATCACCATATCTCCCTCGTTTAGACGAAGGAGTCCGTGATCAACAAAGACACAGGTAAGTTGATCACCAATAGCCCGATGAATTAAAGCTGCGGCAACACTGGAATCAACCCCGCCAGATAAACCAAGAATGACTTCATCATTACCAACCTGATTGCGAATATTCTCAACGGCTTCACTGATGTAATCGCCCATTACCCAGTCTGACTTACAAGCGCAAATCTGATGAACAAAACGTTCAAGAATAGCGGAGCCTTGAATTGTATGGGTCACTTCAGGGTGAAACTGAAATGCATAAAATCGGCGCGCTTCATCGGCCATGCCAGCGATGGGGCAAGACTCAGTAGAAGCCATTAATTTAAATGCTGGCGGTAAAGTAGTGACTGAATCACCGTGACTCATCCACACTTTAAGAATGCCATGACCTTCGCTGGTAGAAAAGTCCTGGATCCCTTTTAGCAAGTTAGTATGGCTGTGAGCCCGTACTTCAGAGTATCCAAATTCACGAGCCTTACCTAGAGACTCCGCTGAAGCAACGGTGCCGCCTAATTGGCTAGCCATGGTTTGCATACCGTAACAGATTCCTAGAACAGGGACTCCAAGTTCAAAAACGATTTGTGGAGCGCGAGGACTTTCCGTTTCAGTAACTGAACTAGGCCCCCCTGACAAAATAATCCCCTTGCAACCGCCCTCTTGCACAAAATGACGAATGAATTCTGGATCACAGTCGTATGGATGAATTTCAGAAAAAACACGGGCATCTCTAACCCGTCTAGCAATTAACTGCGTAACCTGGGAACCAAAGTCAAGAATAAGTATTTTGTCGTGCACGAAAGAGGCGGCCTTCATTTAAGTCTTAATCAATATGATAATTCGGGGCTTCCTTGGTGATCTTCACATCATGGACATGCGACTCGCGCACACCAGCAGAAGTGATTTCCACAAAATTGGCTTTCTCATGTAGCTCATCAATTGTTCTGCAGCCTAGATAACCCATGGAAGAACGAATACCGCCAGTCAATTGATGCAAGATCGTTAATACGCTACCTTTGTAGGGCACCTGCCCCTCAATACCTTCAGGAACCAGTTTTTCTGCATTGTCAGCAATATCACTCTGGAAATAACGATCGGCAGAGCCATCGGCCATCGCACCTAAAGACCCCATACCGCGATAGCTCTTATAGGACCGACCTTGATATAAGAACACTTCACCTGGCGCCTCTTCTGTGCCCGCGAATATGCCGCCCATCATTACTGAGTTAGCACCGGCCGCTAAGGCCTTGGCAACATCGCCTGAGTAACGCACACCACCATCAGCAATTAAAGGCACGCCCGTTCCCTTAAGGGCGAAAGCGACATTCACAATGGCTGTAATTTGTGGAACACCTACACCAGCAACAATACGAGTGGTGCAAATCGAACCCGGGCCAATGCCCACCTTCACGCCATCGGCGCCATGATCTACCAATGCCCTAGCCGCATCACCGGTAGCAATATTTCCACCAATTACCTGTACTTGAGGATAGTTTTTCTTTACCCATTTAACGCGATCCAATACGCCTTGGCTATGACCATGAGCCGTATCCACAACGATTACATCAACGCCAGCACGAACCAAGAGCTCAATACGCTCATCATTATCTGGGCCTACGCCAACCGCAGCACCTACTCGTAATTTACCTTCACCGTCTTTACAAGCATTTGGGTGTTCGGTTGCCTTAAGAATATCCTTGACGGTAATTAAGCCGCGCAATTCAAATTTGTCGTTCACAACCAGCACGCGCTCTAGGCGATGTTGGCTCATGAGGCGTTTAGCCTCCTCCAAAGAACAACCCTCTTTCACCGTAATCAAACGGTCGCGTGGGGTCATTTTTGTTTTTACTGGAGCATCCAAATCCTCTTCAAAGCGCAAGTCACGGTTAGTAATAATTCCAACCACCTCTTTGCCTATAAGAACTGGGAAGCCTGAGAAGCCATGCTCACGTGACAGTTGAATCACTTGGCGCAATGTGACATCTGGTCCGATAGTAATGGGGTCACGCAGGACTCCAGACTCATACCGCTTGACCTTAGCCACTTCACGAGCTTGTTCCGCAGGTTTCAAGTTTTTATGAATGATGCCGATACCGCCCTCACTAGCCATGGCAATAGCCAAGCGGCCTTCAGTGACGGTATCCATAGCAGCAGACACCAACGGCGTATTGAGTGAAATATCTCGAGTTAATTTACTTGCCAAGCTGGCATCTCGAGGGAGTACCGAAGAATAATCCGGTACGAGGAGCACATCGTCAAAAGTGAGTGCTTTTTGAATGAGTCGCATGAAAACCCCTAGTCGCAAAAATCGATTATAGCCTCCTAGCCTTCCTTTTGGCTGCGGCCGCTTGGAATTTAGCATCCTGGTTCTGGTTGGCCTTCTTTCGACGAACGGTCTTAGGATCTATTAGTAAGGGCGAATACAGCTCCAAACGGTCCCCCGAGTAAATAGGGCTATCCCAGTCCTTACGTTTACCAAAGACACCAAAGCACCCCTTTCTGGCCAGAACTGGGTCATCTGGTCCTTGGGCTATACCAGCCTCCATCAAGGCCAAGCCAACGGTAGCATGTTCATCCGCTGCCAATGCAAGTGGATAGGATCTTAGTTCAGGTCTGCCCAGCCGCGCATCGCAAATCCAGATATCCAATACCTTAGTGACCATAAAGGTCTTCGGCTCGCTTTACGAAGCAATCGACAAAGGTACCGGCAATATGGCCAAAAACCGGACCAATGATTTTGTCCAAAATGACGCTCTTAAACTCCCAGTGGAGCTTAAATTCAACCTTGCAGGCATTTTCCTGTAGCGGAATGAAATTCCATTGCCCCGAAAAATGCTTAAAAGGGCCGTCTACAAAGACCATATCGATGGTTTCGGGGCGATGATTAATATTGCGGGTATGAAAGTATTGATTTATACCCTTGAAATGGATGTTAATTTTGGCATCAAGGATGGTTTCGGTCTGCTCAAAGATTTCAACACCTCCACACCATGGGAGGAACTCAGGGTATCTAGCAACGTCAGTTACCAAGCCATACATACAGTCGGCTGACTGGCCAATTAAAACGGTCTTATAGACGTCTGCCATAATCGATCTTGAGAAACTAAATAATTATGAGTATCGTCGAAAATAAAAAAGCCTTCTTTGATTATTTTGTTGAAGAGCGGTTTGAAGCAGGGCTTGTTTTGGAGGGCTGGGAAGTCAAAGCCATCCGAGCAGGTCGCGTGCACGTTAAAGAAGCGTATGTCGTCATTCGCAAGGCGGAGCTATTCCTAATTGGTTGTCACATCACACCCCTCCTTTCAGCCTCAACCCATATTGTTCCAGAGAGTACCCGTACCCGTAAGCTCTTGCTCAACGCCATCGAAATTCGTAAACTGATTGGCAAAGTCGAGCAAAAGGGCTACACCCTAGTGCCCCTCAATTTACATTTCTCAAAAGGGAATGTGAAGTGCGAAATTGGTCTTGCTAGGGGCAAAAAGCAGCATGACAAACGTGCGGCGACTAAAGAGCGAGAGTGGGAAGTACAAAAAGGGCGCATTGCTAGGGGCGATTTAAACGCTTAAATCCGTAAGTATTGGATTGGGGTTAATGCCTCAATATGGTGCATAAAGCACCAAGCTGCTCCATATTGTTTATTGCAATTTTTACAAAGGCTTTAGTTTGTAACCATGAAATTGCCTTTTGACGAAATGCTCGACGCCAGCGGAAAAGCGCGTCCCCACTATGAAGTCTTCCACAGTTGGCTCAAACAACAGAGCGATACCCTTATGGGTCTCAAACGGGCTGAGGCAGATCTCATATTCCGACGAGTCGGCATTACTTTCGCTGTTTATGGAGATGATCTTGGCTCAGAAAGAACCATCCCCTTTGATCAAGTGCCCCGAATTTTTGCAGCCAAAGAATGGGAGCAGTTAGAAGCAGGCTTACGCCAACGAGTAAAAGCGCTTAATCGCTTCATTTACGATGTTTACCATGATGAAGAAATCATCAAGGCTGGCATTGTTCCCGCTGAGCAAATTTATAACAACGCGCAATATCGCCCTGAGATGCGCAATGTCAGCGTCCCTCGTGACATCTATGCCCAGATTGCTGGTATTGATATTGTTCGCGCAGGTGAAGGCGAATTTTACGTCTTAGAGGATAACTTACGCGTGCCTTCTGGCGTGTCGTACATGGTCGAAGATCGGAAGATGATGATGCGACTTTTCCCCGATCTCTTTCAAAAGTATCGCATTGCTCCTGTTGAGCACTACCCTGACTTTCTGCTGGAATGCCTCAAGTCAGTAAAGCCGGATGACGTTAAAAAACCAAATGTCGTAGTCCTTACACCCGGCATGTATAACTCTGCATATTTTGAGCATAGCTATTTAGCACAACAGATGGGTGTTGAATTGGTAGAGGGAAAGGATTTGTTTGTTAAAAATGAACAAGTTTTTATGCGAACAACACAGGGGCCTGAACGCGTTGATGTGATTTATCGTCGCGTAGATGATGACTTTTTAGATCCATTAGCATTTCGCTCTGATTCAACACTAGGAGTTGCCGGCCTACTCTCTGCTCACCGCGCCGGCAATGTCACGCTGGCCAATGCCATTGGTACTGGAATTGCTGACGATAAATCAATCTACCCCTATGTACCAGAGATGATTGAATTTTATCTTGGTGAAAAACCAATTCTCAATAATGTCCCTACTTTCCAGTGTCGCAAACCCGATGATCTCGCTTATACGCTGGCCAATCTGGACAAATTAGTTGTGAAACTAACTCACGGAGCCGGTGGTTATGGCATGCTAGTTGGGCCCGCCTCAAGTAAATCTGAGATTGAAGAATTTAGGTCTCACCTTATTGCCAATCCAGGGAAATACATCGCTCAGCCTACTTTAGCGCTATCTACCTGCCCTACATTTGTAGACTCTGGTATAGCGCCACGTCATATCGATCTAAGACCCTTCGTCCTTTCTGGAAAAACCATCAAAATGGTGCCTGGTGGATTGACACGGGTCGCCCTCAAAGAAGGCTCTTTAGTTGTCAACTCCTCCCAAGGCGGTGGAACTAAAGATACTTGGGTACTGGAAGAATAAGGGAAGAGTACACATATGCTGAGTCGCACCGCTGATTGCCTTTATTGGATGGCCCGTTATACGGAGCGAGCAGAAAATACTGCCCGCATGCTTGATGTAAATCATCAAACCTCCTTACTTCCACAGCCTGCCGAGTTTTTAGAGCAGAGTTGGAAAAAGTTACTGACGATTTCCAAATTGGAAGATGCATTTATGGCGCAGTATGAGGTTGTTAATCGTGAAAATGTATTAGATTTCATGATTTACGAAACAAGCAACCCCTCCAGCATTGTGTCGTGCTTATTCGCTGCCCGTGAAGATGCTCGCGTTATTCGCGGCAAGATTACATCAGAGGCTTGGGAAACTCAAAATACTACTTGGCTAGAACTTCAAAGAATTTTAGAGGCGCGTCATCAGGCAGATCCGAGCCGTTTGCTCGAATGGGTAAAACATCGATGCCATTTATTTAGAGGCGTAATGTACGGTACCATGCTCAAGAATGAAGCTTTTTACTTCATGAATGTAGGGACCCTTTTAGAGCGTGCCGATAATACTGCGCGCATTCTGCAGACAAAATATGAGGGTCAAGGGGCACCCAAAGCATTGCATTCTAATGAGGAAGCAAAGAAAGATGCGGTCGATGGTACCGATGGTGACTTCTTTGACTTTTATCACTGGGCTGCGCTACTACGCTCAGTATCCGCTTTTGAAATTTATCGCCAGATCTATTCAGACCAGGTGACCCCCAAGCAGGTAGCGCAATTATTAATTTTTAATAAGCAAATGCCACGCTCCCTGGTTTGCTGCGTCAACGAACTCATTCCACTCATTTCCGAGATGAAAAACCAGCAGTCAAAAGAGATTGAGCGTCTGCTTGGCAAACTTAAAGCTAGCTTAGACTACTCAGATATTGATGAGGTCTTTTCGCAAGGTTTGGAAGAGTTTATTGAGGAATTCTTAGAGCGCATCAATCACATTGCCGATGAATTCAGTAATGCCTATCTTATTCCACTGGCTGTAGCCTAAAGATCTCCATGCACCTAAAGATACGCCATCGCACTGAATACCGATACGAAACACCCGTCCGCTATTCCATCCAAGAATTGCGTTTAACACCCCCCAAGCTTGCTGGACAGCAAGTAGATAAATGGAAAATTAGCACCCCAATTAAAGCAACTAACTCTATTGATATTTTTGGAAATCATTGCAGCGTTTTTGTCCAAGAAAACCCATACACCTCAATGATGATTGAAGCAGAAGGCGAGGTTCATACGCAAGATGCCTATGAGTTTATTGATGATCCTAAAGCCGTCTCACCATATTACCTACTTCAGCAAACAAATTTAACTGAGCCCTCAAAGGAGATGATTGAATTTTTCACCTCTTCGCTGCCTAAAAAAAATACCGTGGATGAAGTGCTTAAATTAGCCTCCTCAATACAAAACGCAATTATCTATTCGCCAGGCCAGACTAATTTTGCAACTACGGCAACTCAATCTTTTGCCATGAAATCAGGCGTATGCCAAGATCATGCTCATATTATGCTGTCCTTATGCAGAGCCTCTGGAATCCCAGCACGTTACGTGAGCGGCTACTTCTTTGCTGAAGAATCCCCCAATCTTGCCAGTCATGCATGGATTGATTTTTGTGCCGATATTGAAAAAGGCATTTGGATAAGCGTTGATATTACGCATGCGTGCCTGATTGATGCGCGTCATATTCGCCTGGCAATCGGTAGGGATTACTATTCCGCGGCACCAGTAAAAGGAGTGCGCTCAGGTGGCGGCAAAGAAGAGCTTAGCGCTAGTATTTCTATTCAACAATTAAGTTGAGTGGCGCCCAATTAAGCGATAATTCCAAAAAATAAATTAAAGAGGTTTTGGAATGACGTATTGTGTGGGGCTTTGCCTTAAAGATGGTTTAGTTTTTTTATCCGACACCCGCACCAATGCAGGCGTTGATCAAATCGGCACCTTTCGAAAAATGACCTTATTTCAGAAGAGTAAGGATCGTTTTTTTACTCTGATGAGTGCGGGTAACCTCGCAATTACTCAAGCGGTTAAAGAAATCCTACTGCAAGGCCAGTTATTCAATGGCAATAATCTTTGGAATGTAGAAAACGCTCATGATGCTGCTGTTGTGGTGGGCGATGCCATTAAGCAGGTTTATGAGCGCGATCATGAATCATTAGAAAAGGCTGGAATCGATTTCAATTGCAATTTGATATTTGGTGGTCAGGTTAAAGGAGAGCGTCCACGCCTCTTTAGCATTTATTCCGCCGGAAACTTTATTGAAGCCACCCCAGAGACTTGCTATTTCCAAATTGGAGAGTCTAAGTACGGTAAACCGATTTTAGATAGGGTGCTTAGCTTTGACACTCCTCTTAATCTTGCCACCAAATGCGCATTAATTTCAATGGACTCCACTTTGAACAGCAATATCTCGGTTGGCCTGCCGTTAGATTTACTGGTTTATGAAAAGAATTCCTTACAAGCTAGCAAGCTAGTCACCATTGATGAGTCCAACCCCTACTTTCAGATGATTCATCAACATTGGGGCGAAAGACTACGCAAGGCATTCAATTCCATTGCCGAGCCTAGTTGGTCTGGAACGATCAAGTCGCATGCCATTTCCTCTCCAGCTAAAAAAATGGCTGCGCTACCGGTCAATTTAAGACCAAAGAAATTGGCAGGAAAGAAGATACTCAAACCACTTACCAAAACAGGAACTTCAGGAAAAAATATGGTAAAAAAAGGTGATAGTGAAGACTAAAGTCTAAACATATCACCTAATGTATTGCTCAAGTCCTAGGTTTATCACCTAGGACTTTTTATTTGCTACGTTTCTTAAACCTCTTTCTTGCCCAGCATTTCCCAAGTAGCAACAACGCTATCGGGATTGAGAGAGATAGAGGTAATTCCTTGTGCCACCAACCAACGGGCAAAGTCTGGATGATCTGAGGGACCCTGACCACAAATGCCCACGTATTTATTTTGTTTGCGGCAAGCTTCAATAGAGCGCTCAATCATAAATAGGACTGCTGGATCACGTTCATCAAAGTCAATCGCTAACAACTCCATTCCGGAATCACGATCTAGACCTAATGTAAGCTGGGTCATATCATTAGAGCCAATTGAGAAACCATCAAAGTGCTCTAAAAACTGATCAGCCAAAATGGCATTGGACGGAATCTCGCACATCATGATCAGGCGTAAACCATTTTGTCCACGCTTTAGCCCAAAATTTGCCATCATATTGATCACGCGCTCAGCCTGCTTAATGGTGCGCACAAAGGGGACCATAATCTCAACGTTATCGAGACCCATATCCTCACGCACGCGCTTCATGGCCGCGCACTCAAGAGCAAAGGCCTCACCAAAATCTGCTGATACATAACGTGAAGCACCGCGGAAACCCAGCATTGGATTTTCTTCATCAGGTTCGTAGCGGGAGCCACCAATGAGTTTTTTGTATTCGTTTGACTTAAAGTCCGACAGACGCACGATCACAGGCTTTGGATAGAACGCTGCTGCGATCGTAGCCACACCTTCAACCAATTTGTCCTCATAAAACTGGCGCGGGCTTGCGTAGCCACGCGCAACGCTCTCGACGGCACGTTTGAGATCTGGATCAATATTAGGGTACTCCAAGACCGCGCGTGGGTGCACACCAATGTAGTTATTAATGATGAACTCAAGCCGAGCTAAGCCTACGCCCGCATTAGGTATCTGGCAGAAATCAAATGCTAACTGGGGATTACCAATATTCATGGTGATCTTTACTGGAATTTCTGGCAATACACCGCGGGAAATTTCAGTGACTTCAGTTTCAATCAAGCCATCATAAATATGCCCCTCATCACCCTCAGCGCAAGATACGGTAACCATCATCCCGTCTTGCAGGTGATCGGTTGCGTCACCACAACCCACTACCGCAGGAACACCTAACTCACGCGCAATAATCGCCGCATGGCATGTTCGACCGCCACGGTTAGTAATAATTGCGGCAGCGCGCTTCATAACAGGCTCCCAGTTAGGGTCAGTCATATCCGCAACCAATACATCACCAGGCTGAACTCGATCCATTTCACTTGGGTCGCGAATAACTCGCACTGGACCTGCGCCGATCTTTTGACCAATTGCACGACCCTTGGCTAATACTTTGGAGCTACCCTTTAACTTGTAGCGCATCTCCACTTGACCCGCAGCTTGACTCTTGACCGTTTCAGGACGCGCTTGGAGTATATAAATACGGCCATCTTGGCCATCTTTACCCCATTCGATGTCCATTGGACGACCGTAGTGTTTTTCAATGATGACGGCATACTTTGCCAATTCGGTAATATCTGCATCTTCCAAAGAAAAGCGATTGCGCTTTTCTGGCGCAACGTCAACAGTAATAACTTTCTCAGCAGAACCCGCTGGAGCAAACTGCATCTGAATCAACTTAGACCCTAAAGAGCGACGAATAATCGCCTTCTTATCCATTGCTAACGTAGTTTTAAAAACATAGAATTCATCAGGGTTGACTGCACCCTGCACTACCGTCTCACCCAGACCGTAACTAGAGGTAATAAAAACAACATCTTCAAAACCCGATTCCGTATCCAAAGTAAACATCACACCTGCTGCGCCTAAATCCGAACGAACCATACGCTGGATACCTGCAGATAAAGCAACTTCTGCATGGGCAAAACCTTTATGAACGCGGTAAGAAATAGCACGGTCGTTATACAAAGAGGCAAACACTTCACGGATCTTTTTCAAGACATCATTAATGCCTTCAACATTCAAGAAAGTCTCTTGTTGACCAGCAAATGAAGCATCTGGTAAGTCTTCGGCAGTTGCGGAAGAGCGAACAGCAAAAGAGCCTTTTCCAGAATCATCTAAAGTCTTGAATGCCGCAGTAATTTCTTGATCTAAACGCGGTTGAAAGGGAGCCGTTTCAATCCAGCTGCGAATTTCTTTTCCAGCCTCAGCTAAGGCACGGACATCATCAATATTCAGATTTTCCAGGCGCTTTTGAATTCGCTCAGTCAAATTATTGTGCTCTAAAAAGTCACGAAACGCTAAAGAGGTGGTTGCAAAACCAGTTGGCACGCGAACCCCGGTGGAAGACAGCTGAGAAATCATTTCACCTAATGAAGCATTTTTACCGCCGACGGATTCAACATCCGTCATACGAAGTTGTTCAAAAGGCAAAACATATGCATTTACTACATTGCTATTTTGTTGCTGTTGGTTGGACATAAAATACTCTCAAAGGATAAGAAAAACTGGTCAAGCGGCCGATCAAAATACGGCATACTTCAATAACTTCATATTGTAGTGCTGACCACGACCTTTAGGCCAACCCATGTCCACCCAAACTCGTATTGTTTTTATTGTTTCAGACGGTACCGGCATTACTGCCGAGAACTTTAGTCAATCGATTTTGGCTCAATTTGAGGCCATTTTTAGGCACATTCGAGTACCTTTTGTTGATAGCCCTGATAAAGCCCATGATGCAGTGACTAGCATCAATCAGGCGGCCTCTAAATATGGGGTTCCACCGATTGTTTTTACCACTTTAGTAAACCCGAAGCTTAATGCGATCGTTGGCAAAGCGAATGGCGTTATTTTGGATATGTTTCAGACATTTGTGGCGCCACTAGAGCAGGCGTTAGGCATCAAATCCACCCATGCCATGAACCGTCTTCACCACAATGCCGATACCGATGCCTATAAAAACCGAATTGAAGCCATTAATTACTCTTTAGCCCACGATGATGGCCAATCCAACCGCAATCTAGCTGAAGCTGACGTAATCTTGGTAGGCATCTCGCGTGTAGGAAAAACGCCAACCAGTCTTTACTTAGCAATGCAATACGGAATGAAGGCAGCCAACTATCCGTTGATTCCAGAGGATTTTGAACGCGGCCAATTGCCAAAGGATCTAGTTCCTTATCGCCATAAAATATTTGGCTTAATGATTGATGCTGAACGATTGTCAGAAATACGGAATGAACGCCGCCCTGGCAGTAATTATGCCAAGCTAGAAAATTGTCGTTATGAGATAAACGAGGCCATGGCAATGATGAAGAAAGAGTCAATTCCCTGGGTTGTCACTACCAGCAAATCAATTGAAGAAATAGCAACCACCGTTCTTCAGTCTATAAAATCCGATAAAACAATATTGGGTTAATTGCGTAGACTTAAGAGCGTCTAACACGCATGGTTTCAAATAAGCAAATAGCTGCGGCTGTAGAGACATTAAGTGACTCCACGCGGGGGTCTATTGGAATCGAAACCCCTTTGGCTTGCGCCATCAAATCCTCAGATACACCTTGACCCTCGCTTCCCATAACCCAGGCTACAGGGAGAATAAGTTCTTTGCGCATATTAAATAAATCCATTGAGCCTTCTGCAGCAGCAGCTAACAAGGGGGCCGTTACTGCACTTAACACCTGCTGGCTTGACCAACCCTCATAAAGATCCAATAGCCGATGCGCACCCATCCCAGCACGCAACACCTTGCTAGACCATAAATGTGCACAGCCCGATATCGCAAGAACCTGCTTAAACCCTGCAGCTGCTGCAGTACGCAAAATGGAGCCTACATTCCCCGCATCTTGGATACGATCCAAAATCAGGACATCACCTGATAAGGTGGAAATCGATTGAGGCTTAACAAGACATGATTGAGGCAAATCTAACAACCCTGCAATTTGGGGTGCATTGACCAGCTCACTCAGTAAAGCCCACAGACCTTTATCGAGCTGGTAGATACAAGTGTTGGGGCAAACCTCCAAATGGACATGAACAGCTTGGGCGATTTCTGGATGATGTAAACCCAGCTCAGAAGTAATCAGTACTTTTAGTGAAGGATCGCCGACCCAGGTTTGCACCAAATGAATCCCTTCCAATAAAACCTGCCCATTGGCAATTCTGGCTTTTTGACCCTTGGTGCCCGTTGCTTGCAAAAGACGAACTGCTTTAAACAGCGCATTCTCTTTTGAGCTGATGAATTCTATTTTGGGTTCTGAATTCATTTTTTGGCTAGTCTATTTGCAGCTACTAAAACATTTCGTACCGGTGAAAAAGTGCGACGATGCTCATCGCAAGCACCAAACTCTTTTAGGGCAGCAAAGTGCTTTGCAGTTGGATAACCCATATGTTGCGCAAAACCATATTGCGGAAAACGTCCATGCAAGACCATCATTTGGCGATCCCGCGTAACCTTCGCTAGAATTGAAGCCGCTGAGATCGCGGGCTCTTTAGAGTCTCCCTTGATAATAGCCTCCGCATCGATTGGCAACTCAGGACAACGATTACCGTCGATCAAAGCTTTATCGGGCCATCCTCCTAAGCGTACAGCGAGATCTTCGATCGCACGGCGCATAGCAAGCATTGTGGCCTGTAGGATATTGATTTGATCAATCTCTCCTGGACTTGCCTCACCAAGACCCCAAGCTTTTGATTTTATTTGTATCTGCTCAAATAAAAATTCTCGGCGGCTCGCTGACAATACTTTTGAGTCCCTCAATCCTTCAATCGGATTATTGGGATCGAGCACTACAGCACCGGCGACAACCGATCCAGCCAAAGGGCCGCGACCAGCTTCATCTACTCCACAAATCCAGATAATACTCATTAAGCGAATCTTTTCTGAGTACTGGCAGCAATTGTTTGTGCAATCACCTGCGCTACTAGTAATCCCGTTGGTTGGCGCAAGGTTTCATGCATCTGTGCAAAACGGGCCTTGAGTTGACTGACCTTGGCGGGATGATTGAGCCATTCAAGTAAAGCATCAGCCAACCTAACTGGAGTAGCATCATCTTGCAGCAATTCTGGGACAACAAACTCTTTGCACAAAATATTGGGTAAACCAACGTATGGAAGGTAGCCCTGCCTTTTCATAATTTGCGCAGTAAGCCAAGGTACCTTATAAGAAATCACCATTGGTTTTTTCCACAGCGCAGCTTGCAATGTTGCCGTACCGCTGGCAATCAGCACTACATCGGCAGCCTCAAGCGCAGCATCTGCCTCGCCATCGATTAAATAAATACTAATTCCCGAGCATTGTTCTTGCGTCTTTTTTTTCAGGGTCTCAAGAGGCACTCGTAAACGCGGAGTAGCTACTGGAATAACAAAGTGGAGCTTTTGACCTTGGAGGCGTTCAGCAAGCACAGTCATTGTTTGAAAAAAGATAGGGGCAATCAGTTCAATTTCTGAGCCTCTGCTGCCAGGTAGAACTGCAATAACTATGCCATTAAGAGCATCACTCGATTGATTTAATAGCCGAGTAATTCTAGCTTTCGCTTGCAAAGAATTGGGTTCAAGAGGGATATCACTGGCAAGGGGATGGCCAACATAAGTAGCCGCAATTCCAGCGCGTTCATATATTTCTGTTTCAAATGGAAAGATGCAAAGCATTCTGTCAACAGCCTGCTTGATCTTATGGATACGCCCTGCTCGCCATGCCCAAATAGAGGGGGACACAAAATGCAAAGTAGGAACTCCTGCTTTTCGCAAAGCTAACTCCACACCTAAGTTAAAGTCGGGGGCATCAATACCTAAATATACATCCGGTCGATCTTCACCAAGAAACCTAGCAATCAAATCACGGCGTAATTTCAAAATTGCTGGTAGCTGCTTGATTGCCTCAACATAACCACGAACACTCAAAGTTTCCATTGGCCAGTCAGAACGTAAACCCTCGGCTTGCATAAGGGGACCGCCAATGCCATATACATTTATTTCAGACATACCTGGCAAACCATGGAGTGCACTTAACACTGGCGCAGCAAGTAGATCACCCGAAGGTTCGCCGGCTACACAGGCTAATTTAGGCAAAGCCAACCTAGCCTTAACGAATAATGCCGCGTGTCGATGCGGCAATAAAGTCATGAAACTCTGCTAGCTTTTCTGCAGTAGCTAAATCAGCAGCATGTGCTACCACCATCTTCTGAATCTCCACTTTAGCCTCTTCAAAGCTCAGGCCGTCCTTATAAAGCACCTTATAAGCTTGGCGAAGTGCAGTGATGGTTTCGCTTGAGAAGCCTCTACGCTTAAGCCCTTCCACATTCACCCCATGAGGTGAGGCCTTATCACCTGCAGCGATCACAAATGGTGGAATATCTTGAACTAAAGCAGATGCACCGCCCAGCATTGCATGTTGACCAATACGCACAAATTGATGAACGCCTGACATGCCACCCATAATTGCCCAGTCATGTACCTGAACATGGCCAGCGATCTGGGCATTGCTTGAGAAGATTGTATGATTACCGATCTGACAATCATGTGCAATATGCACATAAGCCATAATCCAGTTGTCATTACCAATACGAGTAATGCCTTCATCCTGCGCAGTTCCGGTATGAATGGTTGTGAATTCACGAATCGTATTTCGATCGCCAATAATCAGTTGAGTAGGCTCTCCACGATATTTCATATCCTGCGGGACACCCCCAATTGCAGCAAAATGGGCAAAACTATTTTCTTTACCGATACTGGTATAACCCTCGATCACAGTGTGTGACCCTATCTTCGTAGCAGCGCCAATCTTTACATTGGGTCCAATGATGGAATAAGGGCCAATTTCAACATCGCTGGCTATTTCTGCCTTGCTGTCGACTACAGCAGATGCATGAATCCGAGTCATTACACCCCTTTCGTGCGCACAGCACAGGTGATATCAGCCTCAGCAGCAAGTTCTCCGTCTACAGTTGCCTTGACGTGGAATTTATAAATTCCTGCTTTTTCGCGTTGATATGTAGCCACCATCACTAATTGATCCCCTGGTACCACCGGTTTTTTAAAGCGCGCACCATCAATGCCCGCAAAATAGTAAACGGCATCCTCTTGCTTTTCCTCGGAAAAGGTAAGCAATGCAGCAGTCTGCGCCAATGCTTCGATAATCAACACCCCAGGCATTACTGGGTAGTCTGGAAAATGACCTTGAAAAAATGGCTCATTAATTGTGACGTTTTTAATCGCAGTAATACTTCCTTTGGGCGAAAACTCTAATACACGATCCACCAAGAGGAATGGGTACCGGTGTGGCAGCAACTTCATAATCTGGTTGATATCGATTGCAGCTGCTTTACTCATATGATTACCTGCGTAGAAAAATGTAAATAATAAAAATTGCTTGGGAATGGGTTTATAAATCCCTCGATTACGACTTGGTATTACTATCTTTTTCCAATAAACGTAAGCGTTGACGTATTTTATCTAGCCCGCGAAGAATTGCGGCATTTTTCTCCCAAACACTATGAAGCATGGAGGGATAAACGCCGGTGTAATGCTGTCCTGGCTCGGTAATAGAGCGAATTATGGAGGTGTTACCAGAAATGGTTGTCCTATCAGCAATGGTCAAATGACCCGCAAAATTCGCTGCGCCGCCAATAATGCAGAAATTACCAATCTTAGTGCTGCCTGAAATCGCCGCGCACCCAGCCACGACACAACAATTGCCAATAACAACGTTGTGTGCAATTTGCACTTGATTGTCAATTTTTGTACCTGAGCCAATGACCGTATTATTCATTGCCCCACGGTCAATAGTGGTAGATGCGCCAATTTCAACATCATTACCTATGGTAACGCTACCAGTTTGTGGAATTTTCACCCACTCCCCCCCAGTAGCAGAAAAGTCAGGGGCAAATCCAAAGCCATCGGCCCCAATAACTACCCCACTATGAATAGTGCATCGCTCACCAATCATGCTGCCGTAGTAAATGGAAACATGAGGATAAATCACTGTATCAGCACCAATTGCACAGGCCCTAGAAATAGAGCTACCCGCCAAAATACATACTCGCTCACCCAATTTGACATCGGGCCCGATTTGCACAAATGGACCAATATGACATGATGAGGGAATGATAGCCGTAGGGTCTATCACTGCGCTAGGATGAACGCCTGGAGCATAAATGGGGGCTGATATTCTTGCAAAATGCTGCGCCATTCTGGCAAACATCGCATATGGATTTTGAGCCAAGAAATAGACCCTCTTAGCAGAATGTATGCTGGGACTTGCCTGAAGAAAATCTAAGTCTGTTTTGCTAACAATTAACGCACCAGCAGCACTGTTATTTGCTTGTTGGCGGTAGAGCGGATTTGAAAGAAAGGATATTTGATCTGCTTGCGCTTGCTCCAAAGGAGCGAGGCCCCTAAATGCAATGGAGGCCTCCCCCACCAAGCTTGCTTGAAACTGTTCGGCCAGCTCGATGGCGGTGGGCATACGGCTTATTTCAGACTATTTAATGCCTTGATGACATCATCAGTGACATCAACCTTGGGATTTGCATAAGCTGGATCCTGGACAATCACGTCCAACTTTCTCTGCTCAGCAACTTGCTTGAGCGCGATATTCGCCTTTTCAGCAACCTTACCGCGCTCTTCAAAGTTTCTTTGATTCAAGTCTTCGGTATATTCGCGCTGCTTGCGTTGGAGCTCACGATCTTGATCAGCTAATTCACGTTGACGACGGACACGTTCTGCCTCATTCATCACCGCAGCATCGCGATCTAGCTTTTCAGCAGAAGTCTTAATTTTTTGTGCTGAATCACGTAACTCATTTTGGCGCTTAGCAAATTCATTTTGTAATCTAGTCTGACTTTGTTTTGCCAAATTGGATTCATTAAATACTTTTTCTACGTTAACAGCCCCAATGCGCGAACCGGCATCTTGTGCAATTGCCTGTGGCATTGCAATTACAGCCGAGAAGGCAATTAAGCCCAATGAAATCCATTTGGAAGATTGACGAAGCTTCATAACACTTTCCTTAAACAATTAAAACGCTGTACCGACTTGGAACTGCAAACGCTGAATATTATCTGTTGGTAAAGCATGGATCGGAATACCGTAGCTGAATTTTAGCGGACCCAGCGGTGATATCCATGATATGCCTAAGCCATAAGAATATCGCAATACTAGATTGATGTTTTGACCATAAACGTTACCGCCATCAACGAAAGTAAACATTCGCAAGGTCTTATCGGTCCCAGAGCCCGGAACTGGAACGGTATATTCAACATTGGTGACAATCTTGGATTGACCACCAACTGGCTGATTGGCACCAGTTAGGGTGTTGTAATAAGTAGGCCCTAAAGATCCTGGAGAGTATCCCCGTACTGAGCCAATACCACCGACATAGTAGTTTTTAGTAATTGGGAATGGATTCGATCCATAGGCCTGTCCGTAACCAACCTCACCATTAAAGGACAAGATATTTCCCTTTGAGAAAGAGTGATATTTCTGATACTGGCCAAATATTCGATAAAAGGTCATATTGCCAGCAGGGGTTCCAACCTCTCCTGATAGCTGCTGCAAAGATCCATCCGATGGAATCAGCGCACTGTCGCGACCATCTCTAGACCAGCCAACTGTTAATGGGACGTTGTAAGTATTTAATGTAGCGGGGTAACCTGGATAAGCAGCGCCATAACTTTGGGCATAACTTAGATAGGGTTGTGGCGTATTAACTGTAGTGTTGATTTGGAAAACCTCAACGCCAGTTCCAAAGAAAACTCGGTCTACTTCGGTATACGGAACACCAAACTTGATATTGGATCCTACAGACTTAATTTGATAATCTGGATCCCCTACGTAATACAGTGGTTTGGATGAGCGATAGTACAAATCGGTATAACGACTAATCCCCTCTTCCGTAAAATAGGGGTCATATTGCGATAGCGTTAAATTCTGATTGATCTTGCCGACTGAAGCATTCAAACCAATTGCAGTGCCAGTACCGAAGGCATTGTCTTGATTAATACCAGCAGACAGAATTAACTTCTCAGTCGAGGAGAATCCGGCGCCTAAAGTTACCGAGCCCGTTGGCTTTTCAGTAACCTTGACATTTACATCCACCTGATCGGGAGACCCAGGCACATCTTGGGTAGTAATATCGGTTTCGGTAAAGTATCCCAAGCGCCCTAAGCGCTTCTTGGACAAATCAATCTTATCGCTGTCAAACCAGGCGCTTTCAAATTGGCGCATTTCACGACGGATAACCATATCGCGAGTTTTTGCATTACCAGTCACATCTACTTTACGAACATAGACGCGGCGCCCTGGATCAACTACCAGAGTAAGGTCTACCTCGCTAAGCTCACGACGGATATCAGGCTGGGGATTAATCGTGGCAAAAGCATAGCCATAAGAGCCTAAGATTCCCGCAATCGCCTTGGTGCTCTCGGTTAACTTCGAGGAAGAGAATGTATCACCAGGCTTGAGGGTCACCAGCTGAAGTAATTCAGCCTCTTTACCAAGCAACTCGCCGGCAAGGCGGACATCTTTTACGATGAATTTATTGCCTTCACGGATGCTAATAGTAAGATAAATGCCTTTTTTATCTGGGGTAATTGACACTTGGGTGGATTCAATGACAAATTCAAGATAACCACGATTCAGATAATAAGATCGAATATTCTCTAAATCGGCCGTTAACTTCTGCTTTGAATAGAGATTATCCTTGCTATACCAAGATAACCAACCCCCAGTCTTTAGCTGCATTTCACTTTTGAGAGTGCTTTCGCTAAAAACATTGTTACCAATAAAATTGATTTCTTGAATCTTGGCTACAGGACCTTCATCGATATTGAAATAGATTGCTACTTGGTTGCGCTCAACAGGAGTCACGGTAGCCACTACCTCTGCGGCATACATTCCCTTGCCAACGTACTGTCGCTTTAATTCTTGCTCAGCTTTATCAATCAGCGCTTTGTCATAAAAACGCGCTTCTGCTACACCCACCGCTTTTAGTGATTTACGGACAATCTCTTGGTCAAATTCCTTCATGCCTGTAAATTCAATCCGAGAAATCGTAGGGCGCTCTTCAACAATCACAATCAGGACGTCTCCCTGAGCTTGAATTTGCACATCCCTAAAGAAGCCGGTACCGTACAAGGCTTTAATTGCCTCGGCCCCTTTCTCTTGAGTAAAAGTATCGCCCACTTGAACTGGTAAATAACTAAAGACTGTGCCAGGCTCAACGCGCTGTAATCCCTCAATGCGGATATCTTTAATTACAAAAGAATCAGCAGCCTGGGCGTTTACACATAGACAAGTTGCCACAACTAAGGCAACTTGTGCGAGGAATCGGGTTACGACACTAAAAGAGATGTTTAGAGAATTCAAGGCGAAAGGTAGCGTTGTAAATCGTTAAACAAGGCCAGCAAGGAAAGTGATATGAGCAAGAAAAAACCCACTTTTTGGAGTATTTCTTGGATCGAAATCGAAATTCGCCTACCAACAACCAACTCCCATGCATCATACAGTAGCTGACCCCCATCTAGCATTGGCAAGGGCACCAAGTTTAGCAAGCCAATGCTGATACTCATGAGCGCTAAAAAGGCTAGAAAGGGTTGCCAACCAATCTGCGCAGACTTCCCAGCCATATCCGCAATGCTTAAGGGGCCCCCAAGCTGTTTAATTGAGGTGCTGCCAGTAAATAATCCACCCATTAGTCGAACCGATACTTTGGTAATAAGGTACACCCTTTTGGTTGCAAAACCCAAGGCATCCATAGGGCCCAACTTAAGTTCTGTCCAGTTATTTGGAGGGGTCATCTGAGGAAGAATACCCAACGCTTGAAAAGGGTCTAATTCAGGGCGGGTTAGCGGCAAATCATTCTTTGGGAACACTTTCACAAAATGGTCCCCTTTTATACCCCGAAATTCAAGAGCAAAGCCCTGATCTCCCGTAAGCGCATCAAGCAACTGCCAACGCAACGCATTCCAACTCGGAACGGCATCGAATTCGCCATAAAACGGTAAGCCAGTAAGGTTATCGGGAATATTTTTCCAACCCACCACCTGATCACTGGCCACCACCCCGAAACGGGAAGCTAGGGAATTTTCCGGAGGCGTCTGAAGGCGGGCAGGTAACTGAGGCACCCCACTCATATAAATTACTGCAAATAAGAGGATTGATAGAAGAAAGTTAGCTAGTGGCCCAGCTGCCACAATAAAAGATCTTTGCCAGAGAGACTTCTCATCGAATGCCTGTTTTTTTTCGGTAGAAGAAATTACCTGCTGCTTATCTCGACCATCCAATAATTTGACATAACCACCCAATGGAATCGAGGCAATCACCCACTCAGTTCCATTTTTAGCATAATGGGTAAAAAGAGGCTTTCCAAAGCCTAAAGCAAAGCGAAGCACTTTTACCCTACAAAACCGTGCCGCAAAAAAGTGCCCACACTCATGAAAGCAAACCAATACCCCCAAAGTTAGTAAAAATGCGGCAATGGTAATGAGCACTTGCACTAAATATTAACCATCTAGAGTAAATTCTGACGAATGCAATTTCTAGCTACTTCCCTAGCTTTAGTATCCGCTTCGAGAATGACTTCAAGTGAGCTTGCAGTAAAAGATTGAATGCTGCTAAGAGTCTTCTCCACAATTATGGGTATCTGCAGATATGGCAGGCCGTCATCAAGAAAGGCGGCAACAGCAACCTCATTGGCTGCGTTTAAAATAGCTGGAGCGGTCCCCCCAGCTTTGGCGGCTGAAAAGGCTAGCGCAAGACATGGAAACTGATTTAAATCTGGCTCCGAAAAGCTCAAATGAGCCATCTGACTCAAGCTTAAAGCGGGTACTCCTGCAGTAATCCTATCGGGCCATGCCAGCCCATAGGCAATTGGTGTGCGCATATCAGGCTGCCCCATTTGCGCTAAAACTGAACCGTCAAGATAACGCACCATGGAATGCACAACACTTTGCGGATGAATGAAAACTTTAATTTTTTCAAGTGGCAAACCAAATAACCAAAAGGCTTCGATTACCTCAAGACCTTTATTCATCATCGTCGCCGAATCAACCGAAATTTTTCTGCCCATCACCCAGTTAGGGTGCGCGCAAGCTTGCTCAGGCGTGATCTTTACTAAATCTACTATGGGCATATCCCTAAAGGGTCCGCCAGAAGCGGTAAGCCAAAGTTCCTCCACCCCATAATGAGTCTTAGGAGTCTTAAAAAAGTGTTCTGGTAGGCACTGAAAGATCGCATTATGCTCACTATCAATGGGGAGTAATTCACCCCCTCCAGATCGAATTGCCTGCATAAATAAGTCGCCAGACATTACCAGCGCCTCCTTATTGGCTAGCAAAACCCGTTTACCAGCTTGCGCAGCTGCCAAGGCAGGAACTAAGCCTGCTGCACCCACAATAGCAGCCATCACGATATCGCAATCAGAATCCGTTATGGCAGTTACCAAAGCTTGTGGGCCGGAAAGTACTTGAGTGGCTAGATTCTTTTCGACTAGCAACTTACGTAACCGCAAAGCCCCCATTTCATCTGAAACTACAGCAATCAAAGGATTAAACTCGGCGCATTGATCTGCCAGCCGATCAATCTGTGTTGCTCCAGTTAAGGCCACTACCTTAAAGCGCTCTGGGTGCAAACGAATGACATCTAAAGTATTAACCCCGATAGAGCCCGTGCTTCCCAAAATAGCAATTCTCTTTGTGGACATTAAATAAATCCAGCCAACAAAGCGGCAATCGGCATTACCGGTAGCAATGCATCAACCCGATCCAGTACACCACCATGCCCTGGTAATAAAAAACTACTATCTTTGACACCAGCTAAACGCTTGAACTGAGACTCAAATAAATCACCAAAGATACTAAATACGGTCAAGACAGTCACCATCAAGAACATGGGGATCCATCCAAAACGAATGGCCCATGCCCCAAAGATGGAATTCTCAAATGGCAAATACAAAGTACATAAAAGAGCATATAAATAGCAAAGTACTAAACCGCCTATAGCACCCTCAATTGATTTCCCTGGACTAATCTGTGCGGCTAATTTATGCCTTCCAAAAGCCTTGCCAACAAAATAAGCGCCGATGTCTGCTATCCAGACAAGACCCATGCTGGTAAGCAAAAAGATTAAGCCCAAGTCCCGTAAAAATACTAGGGAAAACCAAGTGGCGGGCAATAGAATTAAGCCCAAAATACTGTAGAAAGGCCTAAGCTTTACTAAAGATAGATTTATTCCTTTGGCCAAAATAAATGGGGCAACAAAGAACCAAAAAACAACCGCTAAAACCAGCAAAGCAAATGGCCATGTCGGAGTTTCAATCCCCAATAAAAATAAAATAATTAAAAGACAAAATAAGGCATAGAGCCATGCGGCCAACTTGGCATCAGGAGCAATCAATCTGCTCCACTCCCAAGCAGCAGCAATTAAAGCAATTAAAAAGAAAGCGCCCAAGTAATAAGCGGGCAATAAAAACATGATTGGCAAAAGAACCGTCAATAGAATGGTGGCGGTAATAATTCGGGTTTTTAGCATGAGGTACTTAAGTTGAAATAATTAGACAGCATCACTCATTACCTGGGTGGCGAGTTGGGCGCTCGTTCGGCCAAAGCGGCGTTCTCGCTGGCTAAACCATTCGAAAGCCTTGTGTAGTTGCGCCTCATCAAAGTCGGGCCACAATATATCCGTAAAGTACAGCTCTGTATATGCCAATTGCCACAACAAAAAATTGCTAACCCTCTGCTCTCCACCAGTGCGAATAAATAAATCTGGCTCTGGAGCATAAGCCATTGATAAATGAGGCTGAATTAATTCCTCAGTAACTTGTTCAGGCTTTAAATCTGGGTAAGCCACCAAGCATTTACGCATTGCTTGCAAAATATCCCAGCGACCACCATAGTTAGCCGCAATAGTAAATGTGAGACTTTTACAGGCGGCTGTTTTTTTCTCGGAGAAATCCACCATCTCTTGGATAGTAGAATCAAAGCGGCTCAGATCGCCGATTAACCGAAGAGAAATATCGTTTTCAGCTAATCGTGAAACTTCGTTCTTGAGAGATTTTAAAAAGAGTTTCATTAAAAACCCTACTTCTTCTGGTGGGCGACGCCAGTTCTCAGAACTAAATGCAAAGACAGTTAAATACTCAACACCAAGTCGACGACATTCTTGCACAATCTTTTTGACAGCACTCAAACCTTCAGAGTGGCCAGCTACCCTAGGCATGAATCGCTTACTAGCCCAACGTCCATTGCCATCCATAATAATAGCTACATGACGAGGAACAGCACTTACCTCCGGAACAACCAAGGTCGAACTAATGTGTTGAGTCATAAGTACTGGATAAAGAAAAAGAATTAGACGACTAAACCGTCATAATCTCTTTCTCTTTTTCGGTAACAATCCTGTCAACATCAACTACCGCACGATCTGTCATCTTCTGGATTTCATCAGTAGCGCGACGCTCTTCATCTTCGGAGATTTCTTTATCTTTAGTTAGGCGCTTTAAATGCTCGTTGGCATCGCGACGTAAGTTGCGAACAGCAATCTTGGTTTCTTCACCCTCGCTTTTTACGACTTTAGTTAAGTCACGGCGACGTTCTTCGGTTAATGCAGGCATTGGAACGCGGATAATCGTACCCTGTGAGGCTGGATTTAAACCCAAGTCTGAATCACGAATCGCCTTTTCGATAGCGCCAACCATATTTTTTTCAAAAGGCTGCACGTTAATAGTTCTAGCATCAGCCAAACCCAAACTAGCCACCTGACTTAAGGGTGTTGGGTTGCCATAGTAATCCACTTGAATGTGCTCCAGAATTCCTGGGTTAGCACGACCCGAGCGAATCTTCGCCAAGTTTGTTTTTAACGCATCAAGAGACTTTTGCATCTTTTGATCGGTATTATTTTTTATTTCTACTGCAGACATTAGGCCTCCTATTAAACGTGTACTAAGGTACCTTCAGATTCACCTCGAACCACTCGCATTAAAGCGCCTGGCTTCAGTATCGAAAATACTTTGACTGGTAATTTTCGGTCACGGCACAATGCAAAAGCAGTTGCATCCATCACCTGTAAATTTTTAATTAAAGCCTCATCAAACGTAATAGTTTTATATAAAGTAGCGCTAGAATCTTTATGTGGATCTGCGCTGTAAATACCATCTACCTTGGTGGCCTTTAGCATGATCTCAACACCCATTTCCGCTCCGCGTAAAGCAGCTGCGGTATCGGTTGTGAAAAATGGATTGCCAGTACCTGCTGCAAAGATCACTACTTTGCCTTCACTCAGCGCACGAATCGCACGAGGGCGAATATAAGGCTCAACTACCTGATCCACTCTCAAGGCAGATTGCACACGAGCCTCAACCCCTTTTTGACGCAGCGCATCTTGCAGTGCCAAAGAGTTCATGATCGTAGCCAACATTCCCATGTAATCCGCTGTTGCACGATCCATACCAGCAGCACCACCTGCAACCCCGCGAAAAATATTACCGCCGCCGATGACAATTGCCAATTGAACACCGCTATTGACCACCTCAGCAATTTCTTTGACCATTGAATCAATGGTTATGGGATTGATACCAAAAGCATCCTCCCCCATCAAAGCTTCACCAGAAAGTTTTAAAAGAACACGTTTATAGGCTGGCATCGTTTCATTTTCCGTAATTTGTTAAGTAATTCAATTACTTAGCTTATTTAGCTTGAGTTATTTTTAATTTCTTTGCGTAATTATAAGGGTTGGGAGGAGATCAAACAAAAGGGCATAAAAACCGAGGTTTCTATGCCCTTTTGAGGATTGCGGGATGGCCGAGATACTCCTCCAGCTACTAGCAGGTTGATTAAGTGGTAGCTTGAGCTGCGGCAACCTGAGCAGCTACTTCAGCCGCAAAGTCGTCGTGACGCTTCTCAATACCCTCGCCCACAACATACATCTTGAAGCCCTTAACCACTGTATTGGCAGCCTTAAGCATTTGCTCAACGGATTGCTTGTCGTTTTTAACGAAAGTTTGGTTCAGCAAAGAAACCTCTTTGAGGTATTTCTGTACAGAACCTTCAACCATTTTTGCAACAATTTCTGGTGGCTTGCCAGATTCTGCTGCTTTTTGAACAGCAACATTGCGCTCAATAGCAATAGCTGCAGCAGGTACATCATCCATAGATAAAGCAACCGGCTTCATTGCGGCAATATGCATGGCAACGTCTTTAGCCGCAGTGTCATCACCCTCATACTCAACCATCACGCCAATACGGGTGTCATGAAGATAAGAAACCAATTTACTGCTACCTGCAAAACGTTGGAAACGGCGTGGCATTACATTTTCACCTATACGACCGATTATCTCAGCGCGTACAGCGTCTACAGTAGAGCCATTTAGTGGCAATGCTAGCAAAGCCGCTACATCAGCTGGGTTCTTCTCAGCAACCAACTTCACGCAGTCTTGTGTGAAAGCCAGAAAGTCATCATTCTTTGAAACGAAATCCGTTTCGCAATTTACCTCAAGCAAGGCGCCTGTACTTCCGTTGATAAATGCAGCTATAACACCTTCAGCGGTCACACGGGATGCGGCTTTACCGGCTTTGCTACCCAACTTGACGCGCAGAATTTCTTCGGCTCTCGCCATATCGCCATCAGCTTCGGTTAGTGCTTTTTTGCACTCCATCATTGGGGCGTCAGTCTTGGCGCGTAACTCACCAACCATTGCAGCAGTAATAACGGCCATTATTCAGCCTTCCCTTCTTCAACAAACTCTTCTTCACCTTCTTTAACGGCGGTCAAGATTTCTTGAACTGAACTTGATTTACCTTCAAGGATTGCATCAGCAATACCGCGCGCATATAGAAGGACCGCTTTGCTGGAGTCGTCGTTACCAGGAATGATGTAATCAATTCCCTCAGGTGAGTGATTGGTATCTACTACAGCAATTACAGGGATGCCAAGTTTATTGGCTTCAGTAATAGCAATTTTGTGATAGCCAACATCGACTACAAATATAGCATCAGGAACACCATTTAAATCTTGAATACCGCCAAGTGCTTTTTGCAACTTGTCTAGATCGCGATCGTTAGTTAAAGCCTCTTTCTTCGAGAGTTTTTCCCAGTCGCCAGCTTCTTTAGCAACAGCCATATCTTTCAAACGTTTGAGAGAGCCTTTAACTGTTTTAAAGTTGGTGAGCGTGCCGCCTAACCAACGGCTGTCGATGTAAGGCATTCCTGCACGAGTCGCTTCTTCGGCAATAATCTCGCGCGACTGGCGCTTAGTGCCTACAAATAAAATAGTTCCACGATTAGCGGCAATTTGCTTGGAAAATTTCAGGGCGTCCTGAAACATTGGCAATGTTTTTTCCAGGTTGATAATGTGGATTTTATTACGATGGCCGAAAATATATGGGGCCATCTTTGGGGACCAGAAACGTGTTTGGTGTCCAAAATGGCAACCGGCTTCTAGCATCTGACGCATTGTTACTGACATAACTTCTCCTAAGGGTTGTGTTCTAAGATTGAGCCCTAGCTGCGCTAAAAAACGCCACCCTGGAAGGCTCAACCCGCGATTTCAAATCAAAAATTGACCTGAGACCGAAATTATAGCTTAAATATCAGTCATATAGCACCCAACTCCTGCGCTTTTATGTCCAACAAGAAACTTCGTTTAGCACCAATATAGAGCGCATAGCTCAATATTTAGGAAATAGTCATCAGCTAAAAACTACCAAGTCACCGATAATCGAAGTATGAATAGTTTATTTACCGCAGAAAAAGACATCCAAGGGATGCGTGAAGCTGGTCGCTTAGCCAGTGAAGTTATTGACCATGTCGCCCCCCATGTCAAGGCAGGAGTCAGCACAGGGGAATTAGATCGTATTTGCCATGAGTACATGCGCGATGTTCAAAAGACCATACCTGCGCCACTCAATTACCAGCCACCCGGTTACCCACCATTTCCAGGATCAATTTGCACCTCAGTCAATGATGTGATCTGCCATGGCATTCCAGGGGAAAAGATCCTCAAAACGGGTGATGTTGTGAATTTAGATATCACCGTCATTACTCCCGATGGCTATTACGGCGATACCAGTCGCATGTTTATGGTGGGCGAGGTCTCCGTTATGGCTAAGCGCCTCACTCAAATTACCTTTGAGTGCCTTTGGCTTGGAATTGCCAAAGTCAAACCAGGCGCCACCTTAGGCGACATAGGCCATGTTATTCAAACACACGCTGAAAATGCGGGCTACTCCGTTGTTAGGGAATACTGCGGCCACGGGATAGGCAAAGTATTTCATCAAGACCCACAAATTCTTCACTATGGACGAGCTGGTACAGGTGAAAAATTAGAAGCCGGCATGACTTTCACCATCGAACCCATGATTAATGCAGGTCGCCGTGAAATTCGAACAATGTCAGATCAATGGACGGTCAAAACAAAAGATCGTAGTCTTTCTGCGCAATGGGAGCATACCCTTCTAGTTACGCCAACTGGCGTGGAAGTGCTTACATGGTCAGAAGGGAGTAATCCACCCCCAGATTGTGTTAAAGACCTTTCCTTTAGGCCCACTCCAGTTAACACCTAGGCTATGGACTGCATTGACCTTAGCACTCAGCGAATTACGGATATCGCCACTCTTCGAGCTGAGCGCGAAGTGGCTTATTCAAGGTTTCACGCCAATCAACAAGTTGGTCAACTTACTAAGCAATTAAGCAAGTTAAGTGATGAGTTATTAATTAGCCTTTGGAATGCCTGCGATCTTAATGCCGATGCTGCACTCGTTGCTGTTGGAGGGTTTGGCCGAGGAGCACTGTTTCCCTATTCTGATATCGATATTCTCATTTTATTGCCCAGCGACAAAAAGTTTGTTGAGCAAGTGCTCACCGGCAAGATTGAAAAATTTGTAGCGCAATGCTGGGATACTGGTTTAGAGATAGGCTCATCAGTGCGAACGGTAGCGGAATGTATTTCGGAGGCTGAACAAGATATTACAGTGCGGACCTCTTTATTGGAGTCACGTCTCATTTGTGGCAAGCGAGCCCTCTTCAAAGAATTTACATCCGCTTACGAAAAAACGCTTGATCCAAAATCGTTTTTTCAGGCGAAACTTGCGGAACAAATTCAGCGTCACTATAAATATCAAAACACCCCTTACTCCTTAGAGCCCAATTGCAAAGAAAGTCCTGGTGGCTTACGTGATCTGCAAGTGATCTTATGGGTTAGCAAGGCAGCACTCTTGGGTAATACTTTTAAAGACTTGAATGAAGCAGGTCTAGTCACAAAGCGTGAATTAACTGAGTTGAACCGCAATCAACGACTTTTGGAAACTATTCGCGCCAACCTGCATTTGATAGCGGGGCGTAGACAAGATGTATTAGCCTTTGATTTACAGGCCGCATTAGCAAAATCAATGGGGATTACTGAGGAATCCTCACGCATTGCGAGTGAAGCCATTATGAGAAAGTATTACTGGGCAGCCAAAGCAGTCACTCAATTAAATGATGTGCTTTTGCAAAATATTGAAGCCCTATTGTTCCCTCAGGAATCTAAAACAACACATCCCATTCCTGGTGAAGGTAACGAATGCTTTATTGAGCGTCAGGGTGTTTTAGATATTACTGATCCACAACTCTATCAAAAAGATCCAGAGCAAATTCTGAGAACTTTTTTAGTTTTCGCACAAACCACTAATGTGAAAAGTTTGTCTGCAACCATTTTCAGAGCGCTTTATAACGCTAGGCAGAATATGGATAGCAAGTGGCGCTCCAACCCAATTAACCGTGCGCTCTTTATTGAAATATTGAAACAACCCGAGGGCGTAAGTCGCGCGTTTCAATTAATGAACCGTAGTAGCGTGCTTGGTCGATATTTACCAGCATTTAGGAAAATTGTCGGGCAAATGCAGCATGATCTTTTTCATGTTTACACGGTTGACCAGCATATTTTAATGGTGTTGCGGAATATTCGGCGCTTTATGGTGATTGAACACACCCACGAATTTCCTTTCTGCAGTAGATTAATCGCACACTTTGAAAAACCCTGGCTTCTCGTCATTGCCGCACTATTTCACGATATCGCCAAAGGTCGTGGTGGCGACCACTCCCAGTTGGGTAAAGCCGATATGCGGAAGTTTGCGAAAGATCATAATCTAGACAAGTCAGATACCGAGCTTGTAGTATGGTTAGTAGCAGAACATCTCAATATGAGTCAGGTTGCGCAAAAACAAGACATTACTGATCCTGATGTAGTGAAAGATTTTGCAAAAAAAGTTGGTGATGAGCGCCACCTAACGGCTTTATATTTGCTTACTGTAGCCGATGTACGTGGCACCAGTCCAAAAGTGTGGAATGCTTGGAAAGGTAAGTTACTAGAAGACCTTTATCGAGCCACGCTAAGGGTTTTGGGTGGCGCCAAGCCTGACGCCTCATCTGAATTAGCCCAGCATCAAGAAGAATCTCGCGCCAAGTTACGCCTTTATGGCATTGAGGACTCTGCTTATGAGAATCTCTGGAATCAACTCGATGTTGCCTTCTATTTAAGGCAAGATGCCGGTGAGATTGCTTGGTTAACACGTCATCTATTTAATAAGGTCGATAGCGTAGAGCCTATCGTACGTGCAAGACTTTCCCCCATTGGTGAAGGCTTGCAAATTGCAGTCTACGTTAAAGACCAAGCGGATTTATTCTCCAGAATCTGCGCCTACTTTGAGCGGCACGGCTTCTCCATTTGGGATGCTCGCATTCATACTACCCGCCATGGTTATGCTCTTGATACCTTCCAAATTTCCGGCAGCAATTTGGTTGATGAGGGCGGTAGCTATAGAGACCTTATTCAGTTGGTTGAATATGAACTGACTGCTGCCCTACAAAATACTGATGCCCTACCCCCGCCAAGCATGGGCAGACTCTCTCGGCAGTCCCGCACCTTTCCGATTCAGGCTCGTGTACACGTCATACCCGATGAACGTGGGCACTACTATGCACTCTCTCTGTCAGCAAGCGATCGAACGGGTTTGTTGTATGCAATCTCACGAGTTTTAGCAAAGCATCACGTCTCACTACACACGGCGCGTATTAATACTTTGGGCGAAAGAGTGGAGGATGTACTTCTCCTAGATGCTGCGAACCTAAGCAAAAATCCTAAACTCCAAATCTTGCTGGAGACAGAATTACTCGAGGTTCTTGGGGTTTAATTAACGACTTACTTCAACAGTTTAAGCATTGCTGTTTCATCAATTACTTGTACACCAAGTTCTTCTGCTTTTTTAAGCTTGCTACCGGCATCTACTCCAGCCACTACGTAGTCAGTTTTTTTGGAGACCGTGCCCGCTACCTTAGCCCCAACTTTCTCAAGTAGATCTTTTGCCTCATCTCGGGTTAAGGTCGGGAAAGTACCCGTCAGTACAAAGGTTTTTCCGGCCACAGCATCACTGATAATTTTTTCTTCTACTGAAAGCTGCATTCCAGAAGCAAGCAATTGCTCTATTACCTCTCTATTATGAGTTTCACCCATAAAACTCATAATGGAGCTAGCCACTACAGGACCAACATCGTTGACTAATAGCAAGTCATCAAACTTGGCATCCATTAAGGCATGCATATTACGATAGTGGTTGGCTAAGTCTTTGGCAGTCGCCTCACCAACGTGACGAATACCCAATGCAAAAATAAATCTAGCGAGCGTGGTGTTGCGGGAATGATTAATAGCTGCAATTAGGTTGTCTGCAGACTTCTCACCCATCCGTTCTAAGTTTGCTAATGCTGTAAAGCCTAAGCGATAGAGATCGGCTGGAGTTCTAACTAAATTATGGTCTACCAATTGGTCAACAATCTTCTCGCCCAAGCCCTCAATATCTAAGGCGCGCCTATGGGCAAAATGGATTAGCGCTTGCTTACGTTGAGCGCCACAAAATAACCCACCACTGCAGCGAGCTATAGCCTCATCTGCTAAACGTTCAATATGAGAATCGCAAACAGGGCAGCGCAGGGGCATTACAAACTGTTTAGCATCTGGCTGTCTACGCTCTTTAACAACCGATACCACCTCGGGAATAACATCACCTGCACGGCGCACCGAAACGGTATCGCCAATCCGAACATCTTTACGCTTAACTTCATCTTCATTATGTAGAGTGGCGTTAGTTACCGTTACCCCACCCACTACAACTGGTGCTAGTCTTGCAACTGGTGTAATTGCACCGGTACGACCCACTTGGACATCAATTCCCAAAACTGTCGTCAAGGCTTCCTGCGCAGGAAATTTATGCGCGAGGGCAAACCTAGGAGCTCTAGAAACAAAGCCTAGCTTAGCCTGCTCTGCGAAGGAGTTGACCTTATAAACGACGCCATCAATGTCATAAGGCAATGAGTCTCTCTTAGCACCAATATCTTTATAAAACGTTAATATTTCTGCAACTGATTTAAGAATACGGCGCTCGGAACAAACAGGTATGCCAAGTTTGATATAAGCATTGAGCAACTCTTCATGGGTAGCGGGTAGCCAAGATTGGGGCTCGAGCGCACCAAGTCCGTAAGCAAAAAATGAAAGTGGCCTTTTCGCAGTAACTTTAGAATCTAGCTGCCGCAAGCTTCCAGCAGCTGCATTGCGAGGATTGGCAAACTCTTTTTCACCAATCAAAGCAGCCTGCACATTCATTTTACGAAAGTCATTAAGATTCATAAATACCTCGCCGCGCACCTCAAGAACCTTGGGAATACTCATGCCGGTGAGCCTTAGTGGGATCGCTCTAATAGTTTTCACATTAGCAGTGACATCTTCACCGCTAGTACCATCACCACGAGTGGCTGCCCTAACTAAGAGGCCATTTTCATAGCGCAGGGAAATTGCCAGCCCATCAAACTTCAGTTCACCAGCATAGTCCACATGATCAAGGTGCAAACCTTCTCGACAGCGTCGATCAAATGCGATGAGCTCCACGTCATCAAACGCATTATTTAATGACAGCATGGGGACTATATGGGTTACAGAATCAAATTGTTTGAGTGCCACTCCGCCAACTCTTTGAGAAAGTGATTCAGGAGTAATCCACTCAGAATGTACCGCTTCAATATCTAAAAGTTCCCGATACAAGCGGTCATATTCGCTATCGGGCAATAAAGGATTATCTAAAGCATAGTAAGCATGCTCTAAACGGGCTAATTCTTTTTGCAGGAAGGCGTAGCGTTCCGCTAAATTTGTCGGACTATTGGACGACAAACCAATTCCTTAGCTAAAAAGTCTGCTAGCAGTGGAAGATCCTGCTGGAACACCGTTCTTTTCAAGATTAGCATAAAGCACATCCAGATGTTGACGGATGCTAGTCACTGCCGCTCCAGTCAGATTGATGCCGCCATCGTCCACCAAGCGACCATGTGCAATTTTGGCTAACTCAACTCCCTCACCAAGCATGCGTTCAAATGCGCGCTCCTCCTGCGGAACCAAAGGCACCTCCAAAAGAAGGGTTAGCTGAGTAATGGCTTGATTAGGATTCAGTTCTGCACTGTTAAAGATTAAGGTGTTATTACTAAAATACTCATATTGCCTGCCGTTACGAGCTAATTTAAATCCACGTTGACGCATCAAGGCATCAAAGTTTCCCCATGGGCATGGCTCGTCAAAAAGCACATTAATACTCAGCTGAATATCGCTCTCAACAGCCATTACATCCAACTCTTTAGCCCCTTCTAGCATCGTATTTACGCTTGGCATATCGATTTGAGAGCCCAACGTTTCTGCAAGCGTTTGCGCACGAGAACAAAAATCGGATAGCTCGAGCACCCCAATTGGACCGCGACGGCCTGCCAATTGAATAGCTAATTGAAGTTCGGCATAAGAAGCTTCAGCGCGTAATTTCTCCCAGTCTTCGGCAGCATCAATATCAGCATTCAAGCCTTCACACATCCAAGGGGTGGTCGCTTGAGCTTGCAAATCTGTCCAAGTATTAATTTCTTCTAAAATTTCTGCGCCGCCAATACCCTCATCAAAGCGAAGTGTAATGACGCAGTCAATCCTAGGATCAATCGAGAAGTTAACTGGCTCGGCGATTGTAGGCATAAATTTTTCACCAAAGCTAGGCTCGGAACGATCGCCATTACTATTGTCTGAAAAAGTATGCCCAAAATGAGGTTCCCGAGCAAATGGATCATCCGCTACAAACACACCAGCCACTCTCGCCTTATGACGAGCACGCGCATATTTAAAATTTAGGATGGCAACCAATAGCAAAATTAAGAAGCCAATCACAAGTAGAGCAAATTGCAACTCAGATAACCCTAGAGTAGCCATGATTTGCTCAAAATTCACTTAAGCTGCCTCCACCATAGAGACAGCGGATGAAATATCCACCGCAACAATACGGGAAACGCCCTGCTCTTGCATGGTCACACCAATCAGCTGATGTGCGATTTCCATAGTGATCTTATTATGTGAGATGAATACAAACTGGGTCTTATCTGACATTTTGGCCACCATCTGCGCATAGCGCAAGGTGTTTGCATCATCTAAGGGGGCATCGACCTCATCAAGCAAGCAAAATGGTGCTGGATTTAGGAGGAATAGCGAGAACACTAAAGCGATAGCTGTTAAGGCCTTTTCACCTCCAGAAAGCAAGTAAATGGTGGTGTTCTTCTTCCCTGGGGGCTGAGCCATTACTTGGACACCGGCATCTAAGATCTCTTCACCTGTCATTACTAGCTCAGCATGACCGCCACCAAACAATTCAGGGAAAAGTATCCCAAAGTGCTTATTAACCTCATCGAAAGTACCTTGCAATAAATCGCGCGTTTCAGCATCGATCTTTGCAATCGCATCGGTTAAGGTTTGCATTGCCTCATTCAAATCGGCCGACTGAGCATCCAAGAAAGATTTGCGTTCACGCGAGCTGGACAACTCATCCAAAGCGGCCATATTAACTGGGCCTAAAGATTGAATCTCAGTACCCAAACGAGTCACATCACTCTGTAGTGCGCCTACTTTAAGGTCGGGATGAAAGTTGGCTTCTAGCGCAATTAGATCGGCCTCTGCATCGGATAGTAAGGTGGCGAATTGTTCAAAATTCAAGCGGGCTGCTTGTTCACGCAATTGCAAATCAACCACTTTGTCACGCATAGGCTGTAAGCCGCGCTCTATTTGCATGCGGACCTCATCGGCTTCACGTAATTGATGCAGTAAAGCATCTTGCTCGGTACGTGCATTTGCCAACAAGGATTCCCGCTCGCTACGGGCTACTAGTAAATCCTGTAGCTTCTCTTGGGCCTCGGCGTCACTTAAGACCTCAAGTTCTTGTTCTGCCAAGGCCTGTTTATCTTGGATTTCCATGATCTGAGTACGTGCAGTACTTTGGTCGCGCTGAAGATCAGCAATCCGCTGCTGCAAAGAGCGGGTGGCAAAAGCAGCCTCTTGCGCCGATAACTCTGCAGCACGCAAAGCCTCGCGTAAGCGATCACGTTCTTGGGTGGCAAATTCTAATTTTTCCAGTGCAATGGCCAGAGTTTCTTGACTGCCTTGTTTTTCTTCTTCAGATTGCGCCAATTCGGTCGTGGATTGTTCGTGCGTGAAGTTCAATTGCTCCATTTGCTCACGTAACTCGCTTAACTCACTCTGAATTTGTGCGGCACGTTGGCTATATTGCTCTTGTGCTTGAGTTAGTTGCATTCTCTCCACTTCAAAGCCATGCACTTCCTGCACCGCTTGTTCTGCATAGATCCGCGTCTGCTCTGCAGCTTGGTGTGCAGCCTGATAATTCGACGCACATTGATCTAATTCACTTTGTAACTCATTTTGAATTAAGCGTTGCGCACGCAACTGCTTCTCAAGACTCTCCATCTCTTGAGCACGAGCCAACATACCAGCCTGCTCTGAGTCTGCCGCATACAACTGGACGCCAACGCGGCTGACTAAATGCCCCTGTTGAGTCACCAATGCTCCACCAGCAGGTAATTTTTCTCGCCGTTGTAGTGCATCCTCTAAACCATCGGCGATATAAATGTTGTCGAGCCACTCCTGCAGAACTGAAGATATGCGTGGCGCCCCCGCACTTTGCACGCGGGTGAGCAATGGTATGAAATCGGCTGGAGCAGCAGTATGCGCAGGCGAAATGTCTTCAGTCAACAAAATAGCTAAACGACTTGGTGGCGCATCCTGTGCCAATGACAATGTTTCTTGAACACTCTTAGAAGTTACCGCGGCCAAGCGTTCACGCAACACAGACTCTAGGGCAGCCTCCCATCCGCTCTCTACTTTGAGCTCCTGCCAAAGACGCTTACTTTCCTTTAATCCCTTGCTCTCAAGCCAGGGACCAATCTTGCCCTGCGCCTGAACGCTGGCCTGCAATGCGGTTAGTGCAGTTAACTTAGCCTCAGTTTGAGCTAAGTCTTGATTTGCCGCTTGAATATTTTGTTGGGCAATATTGCGAGCCTCGTCGGCTGCGGGCACACGTTGCTGCGCCTCCCCTGCTTTTTGTTTTGCTTCATCAACCTTACGTACGGCCATTGCATGACGATCAAGTGCTGTTTGCAAGGCTTCAGCGTCTGGCTTACGTAAACCATCAAACTCACTGCTTAAACGTGTCTCACGACCTTTAATTTCTTCGACCTGCGCAATCATGGATCTCACACGTTCACCTAAGCTAGCTAAACGCTGTTCGATTACTGCCAATCCATCACGTGCATTATTTAATTCGCGCGCATTAATTTGGTAAGCCTCATCACGACTAGGCAGTTGCCCTTGTAAATCCGTCAAATCCGTCAGTAAAGCTCGCTCTTTTTCAGAGGCTAAACTCAGCTCATGCTCTGTAGTGCGTTGCGCCTGCGCGGCATCTGTTTCTTGCACAGTCCAGCGTTGTAGCTGCGCATGCAGTTCTTGGGTCTGTTGCTGTAAACGTTGACGCGCTTCCTGCACATAACGTATTTGTGACTCTACCTGGCTGACATCAGAGTTAGTTTGGTACAAATCACCTTGCGCTTGAGAAACTTTGTCTTGCAATGCGTACTGCTGCGTACGCATAGTCTCGAGCTCGGTTTCTGCATGACGCATTTTGGCAGTTTGCTCTTCCAGACTCACTTGAGTGTCCCGAATCCCATTGGCATGGCGCTCTTGCTCTTTACCGGCCTCTGTCTGACGGACAAACCAAAGTAGCTGCTGCTGAGCCTTCATCTCTATAGATAGTTCAGCATGGCGCTCAGCAACAGTAGCTTGCTTCTCTAGACGTGTAAGTTGCTGGTCAAGCTCACGCACAATATCTTCAACACGTACTAAGTTCTCTTTAGTATCCTCAAGACGAGAAGCCGTTTCTTTACGGCGCTCTTTATATTTAGATACACCAGCCGCCTCTTCCAAAAAGATGCGCAGCTCTTCTGGCTTGGCTTCCAAAATACGGTTAATGGTGCCTTGCCCAATAATTGCGTAGCCTCTTGGACCCATTCCGGTTCCCAAGAAAATATCTTGAATGTCCTTACGGCGAACAACTTGATTATTCACGTAGTAACTAGAGTTACCATCACGAGTTAATACACGCTTAACTGACAACTCAGTAAATACACTCCACTGACCCTGTGCACGCCCGTCAGTATTATCAAAAATGAGTTCGACACTAGCACGGCCCGATGGCTTGCGTAAGCCAGAGCCGTTAAAAATAACATCCTGCATGGATTCGCCACGCAACTCACTCGCGCGGGATTCTCCTAAAACCCAACGGACGGCGTCAATAATGTTCGACTTTCCGCATCCATTAGGACCCACAACGCCGATCAATTGACCTGGCATTTCAAAATGAGTTGGGTCGACGAAAGACTTAAAGCCGGAAAGTTTGATGGATTTCAGTTGCACGGCGTACTTTGCAGGGAAAAAAGGGGTTCAAATAATTGGGTAAAAATTAAAACTAAAGTGGGAAGATGATAGCAAGCTTAGGATGCTTTGCACGGGTTTTTGCCCCATCGATATAATGATAAATCTACATCCAGGGTCAAAACCCCTTAACAATCTGATAGTTAACTAAAAAGTATGAGCCAATCACCACAAAGCATCATCGAACAAGCCTGGGAAAACCGCGCTAACTTGTCCCCTGAGTCCGTTTCTACGGAAATCCGAAATGCCGTTAATTTAGTCCTAGAAGGTCTAAATTCAGGGGAAATTCGCGTAGCAGAACGCCTTAGCGTTGGCAAATGGGAAGTAAACCAATGGGTTAAGAAGGCGGTTTTGCTGTCTTTTCGTCTAGAGGACAACAAACCCATGGCGGCTGGTGGGTATACCCAGTTTTACGACAAGGTGCCTAGCAAATTTGAAAACTATACGGCAGAGGACTTTGCTAGGGGTGGCTTCAGAGTAGTTCCCCCTGCAATGGCTCGTCGTGGCTCCTTTATCGGCAAGAATGTCGTTCTGATGCCATCCTATGTCAATATTGGCGCCTATGTTGGCGAAGGCTCCATGGTCGATACTTGGGCGACAGTCGGTTCATGCGCCCAAATTGGCAAAAATGTACACCTTTCAGGTGGAGTAGGCATTGGTGGAGTTTTGGAACCAATTCAGGCTGGCCCAGTCATTATTGAAGATAACTGCTTTATTGGCGCTCGCTCTGAGGTAGTTGAAGGTGTAATTATTGAAGAAAATGCCGTACTCTCCATGGGTGTCTATATTGGTCAAAGCACCAAAATTTACGATCGTGAAACGGGCGAAGTACATTACGGCCGCGTTCCCGCTGGCTCAGTAGTAGTTCCAGGCTCCCTACCATCTGCTTGTGGCAAGTACAGTCTCTACGCAGCCATTATTGTGAAAAAAGTAGATGCTAAGACAAGAGCGAAAACTGCTATCAACGAACTCCTGCGCGACTAAGAAAAATTAAATATGAGTGCGACCCTTGACCTGACTGAAGCTCTCATTGCCTGCCGCTCGGTGACTCCTGCGGATGGCGGATGTCAAGAGCTCATTGCCAAAAGATTGCAGGCAATGGGTTTTCATACTGAGAGTGTTGTTAGCGGTCCAGATAATTTCCAGGTCACCAATCTTTGGGCTATCAAAAAAGGGCTCGCTGGCGATCAAGGCAAGGTTCTCATGTTTGCTGGTCATACCGATGTAGTCCCTACGGGTCCTCTAGAGAAATGGGCTAGCGACCCCTTTACTCCAACTATTCGTGACGGCTATTTATACGGTCGAGGCGCTGCCGATATGAAAACCTCCCTAGCCGCATTTGTAGTTGCTGCTGAAGAATTTGTTGTTACCCATCCAGATCATGCGGGCACAATTGCTTTTTTAATTACAAGCGATGAAGAGGGTCCAGCTGATGATGGAACCGTCATCATGTGTGAGCGCTTGCAAAAGCAGGGGCAGCGCCTTGATTATTGCGTTATCGGCGAGCCTACGTCCGTTGACCAGTTAGGCGACATGATTAAAAACGGCAGACGTGGATCCCTGTCTGGAAAACTAAAGATAAAAGGGGTTCAGGCACACATTGCCTATCCCCACCTAGGCGCCAACCCCATTCACTTGTCGGCATCTGCTATTGAGGCGCTTGTTCAGACCGAGTGGGATAAGGGTAACCATTATTTCCAGCCAACCAGCTTTCAGATTTCTAATATTCATGCCGGTACTGGAGCTAACAATATTATTCCAGGCGAGCTCACGATCGACTTCAACTTCCGCTTCTCAACCGAAAGCAAACCAGAAGAATTGCGCGCTCGCCTTGAGCAGATTCTTACCAGCGCCAACCTCAACTTTGAGATTGATTGGGTTTTAGGCGGTAGTCCATTTATTACTGGGGATGGCGCTCTTGCTGATGCCCTACGTAACTCCATTAAAACAGAGACTGCCATAGATACAAAGCTCTCGACCACAGGCGGCACTAGTGATGGTCGCTTTATCGCCAAAATCTGCAAAGAAGTGGTGGAGTTTGGCCCATTAAATGCCACCAGCCATAAGATCAATGAGTCCGTGATTGTCGATGACGTAGAGCCACTGAAGAATATTTATCGCAAGACTCTCGAACAATTAGTTTCTTGATTAGCAAGCACGAAAAATTCATGGTCCCAGAGCCTCAAGACCCAAAAAATCTCATCTTAGAACAGTGCATTGAACAACTTGCACAAAAACTAGCTACCGCTAATTTGCATTATGGTCATGGTGCTATTGATGCCCGAAGCGAGGCGCTATGGATCTGTAGTAAACAAATGAATCTCAGCCCGGCTGATGCTCTTGAATCTTTAGATGAACCTATGAGCACCGAGCGATACGAAAATGCCATAGCGCTTGCCAACATTCGTATTGGCACTCGTAAGCCTTTGGCTTATATCTTAGGTGAAGCTTGGTTAATGGGCGTGCCGTTTTATAGTAGCGAACAAAGTATCGTGCCGCGGTCTTGGATTGCAGAATTGATTGTGGATGGCTCTCTTGAGCCGTGGTTACCCGCTGACGGTAAGGCCCTGGATCTCTGTACAGGCAATGGCTCTTTAGCTATCTTGCTCGCCTTATCCTGCCCAGATATTCATGTGAGCGCCTGTGACATTAGCCTACCGGCCCTTGCCTTGGCATCTCGAAATTTAGATCGTCATAGTCTTAGCTCACAGGTAGAGTTATTTAATGGTGACTTGTGGGATGCCCTTCCCGAGCCTAATGATGACAATCGCTTTGATCTCATTATTTGCAACCCCCCTTATGTCAATGCCGACTCCATGAGTGCGCTTCCGGCCGAATATCATGCGGAGCCTGCCTTAGCCCTAGCGGGAGGCGATGACGGCATGGATCTAATTCGCAAAATTATCTCTGCCGCTCCAGACTATCTTTCAGAGCGTGGGGCTATTTTGATTGAGATTGGCAATGAATATGAGCACTTTAAAAAAGCTTTTCCTCAAATTCCTGCCATCTGGATGGAGGTGTCTGCTGGCGACCAACAAGTGCTTTTAATTCAAGCGGAAGACTTGCACTAAATCAAGGCTCTAGCCTAATTCTGCGGCAGCTTGTATGGCCTGATCAATGCGCTCAACTGGTATAACCCTTAATCCTGGGATCTTGCTCTTTGGCATATTGGCCTTAGGAATAATAGCGATAGTAAAACCCAGCTTAGCGGCCTCTTTTAATCGCTCCTGACCGCGTGGGCACGGCCGAATCTCTCCGGCCAAGCCTACCTCTCCAAAAACAATCAGTTCTTTTGGTAATGCCTTGTTGCGTATCGAAGACTGAATCGCTAGCAATACCGCTAAGTCAGCAGCTGGCTCTGAAATCTTTACGCCACCAACTGCATTTAAAAATACATCTTGATCAAAGCAAGCCACTCCTGCATGTCGATGTAATACCGCTAAGAGCATAGCAAGACGATGCTGCTCTAGCCCTACCGCCAACCTTCTGGGGTTAGGGATATGCGCTGTATCTACTAATGCTTGTATTTCCACTAAAAGCGGGCGACTGCCCTCTTGAGTTACCAGCACACAAGCTCCCGGGACCATTTCTGCATGTTGAGATAAAAAGATGGCTGATGGATTGGCGACACCACGTAAGCCTTTTTCCGTCATGGCAAAAACACCTAATTCATTTACAGCGCCAAAGCGATTCTTAATTGAGCGCACCAGGCGGAAAGAAGAATGAGTATCACCTTCAAAATACAAAACGGTATCCACAATATGCTCAAGTACCCTTGGACCAGCTAATTGACCATCCTTGGTTACATGCCCCACCAACAACACGCAGATACCACTTGATTTAGCTGCTCTAGTAAGCTGTGCTGTACATTCTCTAACTTGAGCCACAGAACCTGGAGCCGAACTTAAAGCGTCTGAATACAGTGTCTGAATCGAGTCCACTATTAATACTTGAGGCTTGACGGTATCCATAATGGATAGCAGTTTTTCTAACTGAATTTCTGCAAGCACCTCTAATTGAGGAGCATTTAAGGCTATTCTTTTTGCCCTTAATGCAATTTGCGATGCAGATTCTTCGCCACTACTATAAAGCACGCTCATGCCGGCAAAACTCATTTCTGCAGAGGCTTGCAAAAGTAATGTGGATTTACCAATGCCAGGATCCCCACCCAAAAGTACAACCCCACCAGGAACTAAACCACCACCCAGTACGCGATCGAACTCCTCAACTCCAGTACTAAAGCGAGGAAGATCTTCTGCAGTAATAGCGGATAGTTTTTGTCTCGGCAACGACTGAGCTAGGCCCTGGAAACGCGTGTTAGAGCCAACCTCAGAAAAGCCTTCTTCCATCGTATTCCACGCCTGACAGGATGGGCACTGGCCTTGCCATTTAGCCGAAGTTCCACCGCAGGACTGGCAGGTATAGATTGATTTAACTTTTGCCAATGGATTAGTCGAGCTGAGTGCCCGCTTTATTTTCTTGCGCGCGTTTAGGGGCATCCTTACGACGCTGCTCAAGATCAGCTGCACGAGCGGCCGCATCCTTTTGCTTTTCTTCGTATTCTTTTTGGTTGGCTGCACGCTCTATTGCTTTTTCTGGGGACGCGCGTTCGGCAATTTTCTTCGCATCACGCTGATCTTTTAGGCTCGCGCGAAGTTTGCGTTGCACTTCATGGAGCTCGACTTCTTGCTGGCGAATAGAATCAATTTCTTTGCGATACTCAGCACGCGAGTTACTTAAACAACGATTAACCCAGTACTGTTGATAGCACTCAGCAGAAGTTTTTTCCCAGCGATACTTTGCCCAATCGCGTTGCAATTCAAGCTCTTGATCGATCTTATCTAATTGCGCCAACTCCGCCTCTTCAGCGGGTGTAGCAAAGACAGGATTGGCCCATGGGCCAATCAGCAAAAATCCCCACAGCGCCAGAAGTACCCGCGTAGAAAAAAACCTGCTCAAATCTCCACCTTTGCACCAAGTTCCACCAAACGGTTTGCGGGAATCCTAAAGAAATCTGATTGGCGAGCGGCATTTTGATACATCCAAGAGAATAATCGTTCGCGCCATAAAGCCATTCCTGGAATTTCCGTGGACACAATAGTGTCTCGCGATAGAAAGAATGAAGTTTCCATCAAATTAAACTTGAGACCTGACGATTTTTCAATTAACTCAATGATATTACCCATATCTGGAGTTTCATTGAAACCATATACAGCTCTTACGATAAAAATATTATTTCCCAAATCTCGCAAAGTAATACGCTCTTCTTCTTTTACATAAGGTACATCCCAAATACTTACCTTTAAGAAAAACACTCTTTCATGGAGAACATGGTTATGTTTTAAGTTATGCAAAAAAGAAACTGGCAAATAATCAACATGAGCTGTTAGGAAGATTGCCGTACCTTCCACTCGATGCGGAGGATTGATCATCAAAGCGTCAATAAAGCCCTTTAACTCAATACCCTCATCCACCGCCCGTTGACGAAGTAAATGCCGCCCTTGATACCAAGTCATCAAGAACAAGAAACAGACCGCCCCTAAAAGCAAGGGGAACCAACCGCCCTCCATTATTTTTAATAAATTGGCGGCTAAGAAGGCAAAATCAACAATTAAGAATGCGCCAATCACAATGCTAACCAATACCGCACTCCACTTCCAAACAACTCGCATCACAATGGCCGCTAGGAATGTCGTTGCAATCATTGTGGTGGTCACTGCAATACCGTAAGCAGCGGCTAAATTTTCGGACTTCTTAAAAGCGAGAACTACAGCCACCACTAAGACTAGCAAGGTCCAATTGACCAAAGGCATGTAAATCTGGCCAATCTCCCTGTCGGAAGTGTGGCGGATTTTCATGCGCGGCAGAAAGCCCAACAATATAGCCTGGCTTGTCATGGAAAATGCGCCGGAAATGACTGCCTGAGAAGCAATGACTGTAGCGACCGTCGCCAGAATTACTAGAGGAAATACAAAAGCCTCAGGGACCATTAAAAAGAAAGGGTTGGCAATAGTCTCTGGATTATTTAAAAACATCGCACCTTGCCCAAAGTAGTTCAAGATAAGGCAAGGCATCACAATAAAAAACCAACCCATTCGAATAGGTTTAACACCGAAGTGACCCATGTCCGCGTAAAGCGCTTCAGCTCCAGTTAACACTAAAAAGACCGCCCCAAGCACAATAAATCCTTGAAGCGCATGTTGATCTAAAAATTGAATCGCATATAAAGGGTTAACAGCCGCAAAAATAGCGGGATGTTGAGCGACCTGATTCAAGCCCATTAAACCAATTACCGCAAACCAAACTAGCATTACAGGTCCGAAAAGGTTACCTACGACTGCGGTGCCTCTTTTTTGAATAAAAAACAGAATTGCTAAAATAAAAATAGTTACTGGAATGACAAAGCGAGTGAAATCACTAGAAATTACTTCCATACCCTCTACTGCTGATAGCACTGAGATAGCGGGGGTAATAATCGCATCGCCATAAAACATGCACGCACCAAAGACACCTGCCATGATGATTAACAAAGCTCTCTTTGAGCCGTTTGGCGCGGTGCGCAAAGCTAGGGCCATTAAGGCCAATATTCCACCCTCACCATGGTTATTGGCGCGCATAACGAACAAAACATACTTCAATGAGACCACAATCGAAAACGCCCAAAAGACCATGGAGATCACTCCATAAACAGCATCTGTTGAAAATGGAATGCCGTGATCAGGGCTAAAGCACTCCTTAAGCGCATATAAAGGACTCGTTCCGATGTCACCAAACACCACACCAATGGCGGCCAACATGAGTGAAAGGGACGCTCCTTTTTTATGAACTTGCTCTTGTCGAGATATCTCAACTGGTCTTAATAGCGAGGATTCTGAAAATTCCGGATTACTAACAGACATAAATAGTCCCTATCTCAATGTTGCGTGGCAATATATTACTCCCTATACAGACTGCCTTAGCGCTCCTTTTCCCCCTTTCAAACCCCCTATTTTGATTTATTTCAAAGGATATCTCGACAGATGGGTCAAAAAAATGCTAGAATGTTAGACACAGACGCGGGGTGGAGCAGTCTGGCAGCTCGTCGGGCTCATAACCCGAAGGTCGTAGGTTCAAATCCTGCCCCCGCAACCAAATATGCTTTATAGAACAAAGGGATACTTTCGTATCCCTTTTCTATTTGCGGTAGAGAAGCATTCTTACCACTTTTATAGCACTCATTTCAGATACTATGGGGATGTAAAAATAGTGATCAGATGGTAATTAATCCAGGGGAATGAAGACCTACATGAACAAACTGCTGCTCCTATGCATATTTTTACTCAGTGCCTGCACAAACGATAGCGAAACCTCTTATTCATTAAGGTGTAATGGTCAATTGGTGCAGGTAGTTAACTCAGTAACGACTGTGAGTAATGCGCAAAGAAGTTATGAAATTAATAGCGGTGAAATGAAGGGTAGAAATTGCTCTCTTCAAGGAAATTCTTTCAACTGCTATAAAGAGGTGGCTCTCAGCAACTCTCAAAGAGAAAAACTTCAGTTAACCTACAACACGGGCGATTATTCCCTAAGCGAAGTATCAGTCATTATTGGCATTGATCAATCGACCAATGGACCCATTTTTGTAAAAACTGAGATGTTTAGATCTACCTGCCCAATGACTGTAAAACGAGTAAAAAAAACGTCATAACCCAAAAGTTATGGGTTTCAGATGACAGTCGAAGCGAAAGCGCTTATAAGCCTTTTGGAGTTTGAAAAAGATTGGTTGTTAAAGCTGACCAACGAGGAAGTGCCTCCATGGCATTACGCCACACTGCAGATAAAAATACAGCTTCATCTATGCCACGTATAGAGGCCAATTGCCTAGTGATTCTAGGGAGAAAGGCGGGCTCATTTAACTTAGTACCCACTTCCTTCAACCAAGCTGGCGGAATATCTGGCGCATCGGTTTCAGTAACAATGCTTTCAATGGGCAACTCGTTTAAAAGACGGCGGATTTGTAGGGCGCGGTCATATGTAGCGGCACCGCCAAACCCCAGCTTAAAACCGAGTTCAATAAATTGCTCAGCCTGCTGAAAGCTACCGTTAAATGCATGGGCTATCCCGCCAGGCACCTTGCGACGTCGCAAGGCTTTGAGAATTGCATCTTGCGAGCGTCTGACATGCAGAACAACCGGTAACTGAAATTCATCTGCCAGGTCTAATTGAGCATGAAAAAATTGCTCTTGCTTTTGATGATCTAAACCTTCAACAAAATAATCTAAACCAATCTCACCAATCCCAACAAAACGTGGATCAATTAAAGATTTTTCTATCTGGTTTTTTAGCGTAGCAATATCACCCTCTTTTACTTCATTGATAAATAAAGGATGTATGCCAAGTGTGTACACCAGGCCGGGAATTTTTTTACCATAAAGATTGGCAAGTGTTCTAACGTGCTCACAATCAGATACCTTCACGGCTGGCAAAAGAATAGCTTTTACACCCTGCTCCACTGAATTAGCAACGATTTGCGGTAGCGTGCCTGCAAATTCTGGCGCGTCTAAGTGGCAATGGGTATCTACCCATGAGAAATTTTCACTCATTGAGCAAAAGTCTTTAGCACTCCACGCTCTAAATGCAAAATACGATCACAACGTTTAGCGCGGACTGGATCATGGGTTACGATAATAAAGGCGGTGCCTTGCTCGCGAGCAACATCAAGCATTAGATTAAAAACACCGTCAGCAGTTTCAGTATCCAGATTACCAGTAGGCTCATCTGCCAAGACGCAGGCTGGGTTACCAACTAGGGCGCGTGCAACGGCTACCCGTTGACGCTCTCCCCCTGATAATTCCCCAGGAGTATGAAGCTCACGATTGGCCAAGCCTACTGAGCGCAAAATCTTACTAGCCCGCTCCATAGATTCGTCATTATCTAAACCTCGAATACGTAATAACAAAGCCACGTTTTCAACGGCGCTAAATTCATCTAGCAGATGGTGAAACTGATAAATAAAGCCTAGACTGCGATTGCGTAGTTGATCTAACTTTGCCACCGGCAAATGATTGAGATTTTCTCCAACTAAAAGAACTGAACCAGCGCTAGGAGTATCTAAGCCCCCCAATAAATGCAATAAAGTGCTCTTGCCAGATCCCGATGAGCCAACAATTGCTACCTTCTCTGAAGGCGCCACTTCAAGATCAATACCCTTGAGAACTTCAACAGCGGTTGGCCCTTTGCCATAAGTCTTTGTCAAACCCTGTGCCTTGAGAACTAAATTTGTTATGTCACTCATAGCGCAAGGCCTCCGCAGGTTGAACTTGAGCTGCACGACGACTGGGATATAAAGTAGCTAAAACAGAGAGTCCAAAAGCCATTAAGCCTACAGTAAGAACATCTGATAAGCGAACATCCGAAGGAAGTTCGCTTATAAAATACACATCTCTTGGCAAGAAGCGTACTCGAAAAATAGCTTCAATAGTGGGCACAATGACATCGATATTGAGCGCAATTAATAAACCCAAGCTCACACCAGCCAAAGAACCCAGAAATCCAATGGCAAGACCCTGCACCAAAAAAATTCTTTGAATCAATCCTGGGCTAGCGCCCATAGTTCTTAATATGGCAATATCTGCTTGCTTTTCATTGACGGTCATTACCAAGGTGGATACTAAATTAAAAGCAGCGACAGCAATAATTAGGGTCAAGATAATGAACATCATTTTCTTTTCAGTCTGCACGGCAGCGAACCAATTGCGATTAGATCGAGACCAATCCGTCACCCAGAGCCCTTGTGGAACCACTTGCGCTAACTCGGCAGCAACCTCAGGGGCGCGCTGCATATCATCGACTTTTACACGAAGGCCCGAAGGGTCTTGTAAGCGCAATAGAGCTGCGGCATCCCTCCAATGCATGATGGCTAAAGAACTATCAAATTCATAATGGCCGCTATCGACAATACCCACGACCTGAAGTGTTCGCATTCTAGGCATAGCGCCTGCCGGAGTGAGGTCACTTTCCGGAACAATCAGATTAATGCGATCACCCACCCGTGCACCAACCATATTAGCCAACTGCGCACCAAGAGCGACTCCGAAGCCACCCGGCTTGAGATCATCAATACTACCCGCTACAAATTGTTTGGGAAGGTCGGAAACTTTACCCTCTTCACTAGGTAACACCCCTCGGATAGTGACGCCTCGCATTACGTTCTCACGGCTCAGCAAACCTTGCGAGCTCACCATTGGGGCTACACCAATCACATGGGGCTGTGCAGCAACCTTGAGAGAAAGGGGCTCCCAATTGGCCAAACCATCGGGGGCAGAAATTTCCACATGTGACAGCACAGAAAGCATACGATCACGCACGTCTTTCTGAAAGCCATTCATGACCGAGAGCACCACAATTAGGGAGGCAACCCCTAAGGCAATGCCAGCGGTGGAGATCCCAGAAATAAAGGAGAGGAAGCCATCACGCTTACCTACAGCCTTACGACGCTTAGATCGGGTGTAACGCAAGCCAATTTCTAGCTCAATAGGAAGTCTTAACATAGTTACAGTTTAGACAATCGCGAAGACAAACTGATGGATTCCTTAAATGCCACCTAAAATCAGGGGAATGACTGCGAACTCTACCCCCTCCAAACGCTTCACCCTAATGCTCTCAGGGGAAGATGTTTTTGATATGGATGCCGATAAAGCCGGGACATCCAGCCCCCCAAGTGGTTTGCCTCATGAGCGCTTTCTTTTAGGAGAAAGCCTGCCCATCGCCCCAATATTGCTCTTGGGTCAATCTAAACAAGCATTAGAGCCAAGTGAAATAATTGCCTGCTTACAGCCCGTTCATCTTCACGCTACCCGTGATCATTTAATTTTAATGTCTCAAAGTCAAATTGACCTGAGCTCAGAGCAATCCGCACACCTGCTCAAAGTAGCCCTTCCTTATATTGAGGAAGATTTTCAAAACGCCGTCTTATTTCAGGGGCAGCACGATTGGTTCATTCCCGCAGGCCCTTTTTCAAGCCTAGCAACCCACTCTATTGACCAAGCCCACGGTCGCAATATTGATTGGTGGATGCCACGCGATGCTCAAACTGCAGGATTAGCCAAACGTTGGCGCAAGCTCCAAAATGAAATTCAGATGCTCTGGCATATTGACTCAAGTAATCAGGAGCGTGAACAACGTGGCCTACCTAGCATTAACTCCTTATGGATTAGTGGCATTGGCAAGCTCGAAGATGTGCGTGTGCCGGAAGTCTTAAAGCAGAGTGATCGTATTTATGGCGAACACCCTCTTCTTGTTGGCCTAGCTCGATACTTGAACATTCCCCATCAAAACTCCGTAGACCTTACCCAAGCAGATAATGGGTTTGCCTGGGTAATAGACCCTGCAAGCCTTTGGGAAAGCCTAAGCAAAGCCTTAGCAGAAAAACGCCTACTGGAAGTAGAAATCATCGACTTTCCAAAAGGAAAAATCCGACGGCGTTGTTTGACTGCAAAAGATTTGTACAAAAGATCTTGGCTATTTTGGAAAAAATCAGAGCCCTTAACCTGGAAAGAAATTGCTTGATCATCATTTGATCAACTACCCATCTAAATGAGTTTATTTTCTCAACGCCCATTTTCCGATCGTACTGTCGCTTGGTTGCAGCAAAGCGGTTTGCATCCACTACTAGCTCGATTATTTGCTGCCCGGGGCGTTACTTCACCCGATGAGTTATCCCTTGACCTAAAAAAACTGCTATCACCAGCAGATTTGAAGAGTTGCCTCTCCACAGCCGCTCTACTGGCTGACATTTTGGAGCGCCAAGACCCTATGCTGGTAGTGGCTGACTATGACTGTGATGGCGCCACTGCTTGTGCGGTAGCTGTACGAGGATTAAAAATGTTGGGCAGCTCCGATGTGGCTATTCAATTTTTAGTGCCTAACCGCTTTACGATGGGCTATGGGCTTACTCCTGAAGTAGTTGAATTAGCCGCCCAACAAAATCCCAAACCAAAGTATCTAATTACCGTCGATAACGGTATTGCCAGTGAGGCTGGCGTAGATCGCGCCCGAGAATTGGGCATGGAAGTTATAGTGACCGATCATCACCTCCCAGGTGACAGCCTGCCTGCAGCACTCGCGATCGTGAATCCCAATCAACCTGGCTGCACTTTTCCTAGCAAGGCACTGGCTGGCGTTGGTGTCATGTTTTATCTTTTAGTAGCGCTACGTGCTGAGCTACGCAAACGAGGAAAATTTACCTCCGAGTCACAGCCCAAGATTGAAAATCTATTGGACTTAGTTGCATTGGGCACTGTTGCAGATGTGGCCCAACTTGACCGTAATAATCGTATCTTGGTTTTTAATGGCTTAAAGCGTATTCGTGCTGGCATTTCCCAAGCAGGTATTCAAGCGCTCTTTCAGGTGGCGACTCGAGACCCTCGCCAAGCAAATACCTTTGACTTGGGTTTTGCCATTGGCCCTAGATTAAACGCTGCTGGAAGGTTGGCCGATATGAGTTTGGGCATTCGCTTATTGCTTACCAATCAACAAGACCACGCTATAGAACTAGCCCAAGAACTCGATCGTATTAATCGCGAGCGCCGCGTCATTGAAACTGGCATGCAAGAAACGGCTTTGGCTCACTTGGCCGAATATCAACTGGCCGGAACGATGGCTGATCGAAATGGCATATGCCTTTGGAGTCCAGAATGGCACCAGGGAGTCGTCGGTATCGTGGCATCCCGCCTTAAGGAACGATTTAATCGTCCAGCAATTGTTTTTGCTCCTGCCGATAGCACTTTAGGTGCAACTGAGGATGAGCTTCGTGGCTCAGGCAGGTCTCTGGCGGGCTTTCATCTTAGGGATGCCCTAGACATTGTTTCGAAACGTGAGCCTGGGCTTATTCTCAAATTTGGTGGTCATGCTATGGCCGCTGGCCTTACCATCAGAAAAGCTGATTTTGAAAAGTTTGACGCCCTTTTCCAAAAGGTAGCTGACGACTTACTTAACGATGAACTTCTTGAACGGCGCCATATTCATGATGGCACCTTAACCCTTTCTGAATTCACCCCAGAAACTGGCGACTTGCTTGCTGAAGAGATTTGGGGACAAGGCTTTCCTCAACCTATTTTTTATGGGGAGTTTGAGATCGTCCAGCAAAGCCTCATGAAGGAAAAACATCTGCGCCTGCAATTGCGCCCTTTGAGTGATGGGCAGTTGGCCAGCAAACCCTTTACTGGTGTTTGGTTTAATCGTACTGCGCCACTTCCAGCTAGAGCCAAATTAGCCTATCGCTTAGTGACAGACCGCTATCAAGGCCAGGCTCGTGTCCAGCTGATGATTGAGGCTCATGACGAGCCATCACCAGCTTGAAGGCTTAAGCCCAACAACCCCCTTATAATCAACACATGGAAGCTGAACAACTAAATACTATTTCTAATACCCTATCTGATCTGCACACCCGTGAGCAGGCTCTTCGGGGGTATCTTTGACTTCGAAGTAAAGTCGCGACGTCTTACTGAAGTTAACTCGATTCTTGAAGATCCCGCTATTTGGGACGATCAAAAGAAAGCGCAAGCTTTGGGCAAAGAGAAAAAAATGCTCGATGGTGTTGTTGCCACCCTCACCGATTTAAATACCAATATTCATAGCGCCATTGAATTATTCGATATGGCTAAAGAAGAAGGTGATTTTGAGACCATTGCTGCGATTGAGTCAGACGTAGAGGGTTATAGCAAGATCATTGGTGATTTGGAATTTCGCCGAATGTTCCACAATGAGATGGATCCGTGCAATTGCTTTATTGATATTCAAGCGGGCGCTGGAGGAACAGAAGCCTGTGATTGGGCTAGCATGCTCTTTCGGCAATACCTTAAGTATTGCGAACGCAAAGGCTACAAAACAGAGATCTTGGAAGAGTCGGATGGTGATGTTGCCGGCATTAAAAGTGCCACCATCAAAGTCGATGGTGAATACGCCTATGGCCATCTACGCTCAGAAACGGGCGTTCACCGTTTAGTGCGAAAGTCTCCTTTTGATTCATCCAATGGTCGTCACACTTCTTTCGCTAGTATTTATGTCTATCCAGAAATTGATGACTCCATTGAGATTGATGTCAATCCAGCGGATATTCGTACGGATACCTATCGCGCCTCTGGTGCAGGTGGGCAGCATATCAATAAAACGGATTCGGCTGTGCGTTTAACCCACTTACCCACGGGAATTGTTGTGCAGTGTCAGAATGATAGAAGCCAGCACCGCAACCGTGCCGAAGCAATGACCATGCTCAAATCCCGCTTGTATGAACATGAAATGCAAAAACGCCGTGTTGAGCAGGATAAGTTAGAGGCCAGCAAAACGGATGTAGGTTGGGGGCACCAGATTCGCTCCTACGTTTTGGATCAAAGTCGTATCAAAGATTTACGTACTAACGTCGAGATTTCAAATACACAAAAAGTATTGGATGGCGATCTTGATGCCTTTATTGAAGCCAGCCTAAAACAAGGCGTATAAACCCATTCCTGCGATACCTAAAGATATGAACAATAAAGCTACTCAAGTCCCCGCTACCGAAGCTGCTGATGAAAATCACATTATTGCGGAGCGCCGTGAAAAGTTAGCCCAACTCCGGGTGGATGGCATAGCCTTCCCAAACGACTTTGTACCTACGCACTTAGCGGTAGATCTACATACACACTACGACAGTCTGACTAAAGAGGAATTGGCCGAGAAAAAAGTTCGCGTTAAAGTAGCGGGCCGCATGGTTCTCAAACGCGTTATGGGTAAAGCAAGCTTCGCCACTATTCAAGACCGTAGCGGCCAGATTCAGTTTTATATTAACGATGAGATTAGCGGTACCGCTATCCATGGGGCATTTAAGCATTGGGACATGGGGGACTTCATTGCGGCTGAAGGTAATTTATTTAAAACCAACAAGGGTGAACTCTCCGTTGAATGTAGTAATTTGCGCTTGCTGACCAAATCCTTGCGTCCTTTACCAGACAAGTTCCATGGCCTGTCAGATTTAGAGACCAAATATCGACAACGCTATGTTGACCTGATCGTAAACCCCGAGAGTCGCAATACTTTTAGGGCGCGCAGTAATGCGATTGCTTCGTTACGTCGTCATATGCTTGACGCAAACTTTATGGAAGTAGAAACACCGATGCTGCACCCTATACCTGGAGGTGCAACAGCTAAGCCTTTTATTACGCACCATAATGCACTGGATATGCAGATGTTTTTGCGTATCGCTCCTGAGCTCTATTTAAAACGCTTGGTTGTGGGAGGCTTTGAACGCGTTTTTGAAATTAACCGTAACTTCCGTAATGAAGGTGTCAGCCCACGCCACAATCCTGAGTTCACCATGATGGAATTTTACGCAGCCTACACAGACTACCATTGGCTCATGGACTTTACTGAAGGCTTAATCCGTGCGGCCGCTATAGATGCGCAAGGTAGCGCAGTATTGACCCATCAAGGTCGCGATTTAGATTTGAGCAAGCCATTCCAGCGACTTACCATTACCGAGGCAATATTAAAATACGGGCCTCAATCGAATAAAACTTACCAAGCTATACAACTTGAAGATGCCGACTTTATCCGCGCTGAATTGAAAAAAGGTGGCGAGAATCCAGATAGCCCTACCTTAAAGAATGCTGGTATTGGCGCTTTGCAATTAGCCTTATTTGAACTGGTTGCTGAAGCGCATCTCTGGGAGCCAACGTATATCATCGATTACCCTATTGAGGTGAGCCCCCTCGCCCGTGAATCTGATACCAGACCAGGAATTACCGAGCGTTTTGAGTTATTCATTACTGGTCGCGAAATTGCTAACGGTTTCTCTGAGTTAAATGATGCGGAAGATCAAGCTAATCGTTTTCGTAAGCAGGTAGAGCAAAAAGAGGCGGGCGATGAAGAGGCAATGTACTTCGATCACGACTTCATTCGTGCATTAGAATACGGCATGCCCCCAACAGGCGGTTGCGGAATTGGCATTGATCGTTTGGTAATGCTTTTAACAGACTCTCCCAATATCCGTGATGTTATTTTATTTCCGCACTTACGTCGCGAAGAAGAGTAGTTGATGCTTTTCTTGTGGTGCAAAAAAAGCACCTGAGGGTGCTTTTTTAATAGTGATAGAGTACTTTTAAGCGGGCAATCCTTTTTCATCAAATACACCCTCAAACAAAGGGGAACTTAAGTAACGCTCAGCCGTATCAGGCAATACCACCACAATTGTTTTTCCAGCATATTCAGGACGCTTAGCTAGACGTATCGCAACCGCCGCCGCCGCACCGCAAGAAATCCCGACCAAAATTCCCTCTTCCCTAGCAATGCGTCTAGCAAACTCTATAGCCTCCTCATTTGATACCTGCTCTACTTTATCAACAATGGATAAATCTAAATTGTCGGGGATAAAGCCAGCGCCAATACCTTGAATCTTATGGGGTCCAGGTTTAATTTCCTCGCCATTCAGTTTTTGAGTAATGACTGGACTGGCGCTAGGCTCAACCGCTACTACCTCAATGGCTTTGTGTTGGGTATTCTTAATGTAACGGCCAACACCAGTAATTGTTCCACCTGTACCAACTCCCGCTACGAAAACATCAATTTTTCCATTAGTGTCTTCCCAGATTTCAGGGCCAGTAGTTGCCTCATGAATGGCGGGGTTGGAAGGGTTACTAAATTGCTGCAGTAATACATACTTACTCGGATCAGAGTCAGCGATTTCTTTTGCTTTGGCAATGGCCCCACTCATCCCCTTGGGACCCTCCGTTAAGACAATTTTCGCACCTAAAACAGTAAGCAACTTGCGTCGCTCAATACTCATTGTTTCGGGCATGGTTAACGTTAATGGAATGCCACGTGCAGCTGCGACAAACGCTAACGCAATACCAGTATTGCCACTAGTAGGCTCAATGATTTCCTTACCCGGGTTAAGTAAGCCTTTTTTTTGCGCATCATTAATCATGGACACACCAATCCGACACTTTACGGAGAAGGCCGGGTTTCGACCCTCAATCTTAGCTAGGACCGTTGCATTGGCGCCGTCGGTAACACGATTTAATCGAACTAGTGGTGTATGGCCAATTGTTTGGGAGTTATCAGCAAAGTAAGTCATCAGCATTCCTTAGGGAAAGTAAGCATATTCGGGTTTAATAGTATGAGATGAAGATACTTTTGTAAAACAAGTTCTCATCATATCGTTAGAACAAAAAAATCTATCGGAAGTTAATTGGTTAGGAGTGCAACAAGGCAATAGCTTCCTGAGCCATCATTACGCCTTCATCTGTGGGGACTACCCATACCTCCACCTGACTTTGCAAGGTGCTAATTCTTGCCACTTGGTTTTGCGTTGTTTTGCAATTCAGCACCTCATCTAGCTCCACTCCTAGCCAAGATAATTTTTTACAGGTTTCCGACCGAAGTGAAGCATCATGCTCTCCAATACCTCCGCTAAACGAAACTACATCAAGTCCACCCAAACAAGCAATCATGGCGCCACTTTCGCGGATCAGGCGATAAATAAACAGATCAATCGCTTCTTTTGCAAGTGGATTTGGGTCGCTCTTTAATTTACGCATGTCAGCTGAAATTGTAGATACGCCCAATAAACCGCATTTTTTATATAGTAGATCCTGCAATTGATCATGTGTGTATCCACGCTCGATAAGATACATCAACACACCTGAATCTAAGGAACCGCTACGTGTACCCATCATCAAACCATCAAGCGCGGAAAAGCCCATAGTTGTTGCAATACTCTTGCCATCTATAGCGGCGCAAAGACTTGCCCCATTGCCTAAATGAGCCATCAATACCTTACTTTTAGCTAGACCGCTATTTTCAATAAGCTTACCAATAATGTACTGATATGAAATTCCATGGAAACCATACCTCCGAACTCCCTGATCGGTAATTTCCTTGGGTAGCGCGAGAGATGACTCTAACCTACCCATCGTTTTGTGATACGCGGTATCAAAACAAAGCACCTGAGGAACACTGGGAAAGGCCCGAGAAAGAGTACGGACACCATCCAGGCTATGTGGCTGATGCAGTGGTGCCAACATACTCATTTGCGATAATTTTTCTAAGATGGCTTTAGTAGCAATTACAGGCTTATAAAATTCAGCCCCTCCATGGACTATGCGGTGCGCTACCGCCTGAATTTCCGGAAGATCTTTAGTCTTAATCAACAACTCCTTTAAATGCATTAGCGCTGAAATAAATGGATCTGAAGCAGAACCGGAGTAGCTCTCTAGCCTTTTAAAGCCAAGGTAGGAATAGCATAGGTCCGTATTGCCACCTGGCTCCAAGCCCTCAAAACTGCCTGACAATACTGAAGGCAGTACTGAACCGTGATGAGTCGGATAGACTGAAAATTTTAAAGAAGAGGATCCAGCATTTACCGTCAAAATAGCCATGGTATTTTAAAAATAATGCGCAATTAAATTACACGATTATGTTGGTTAGTTTCTAAATAAAAAGGGGTAATGCCTAAATATCGCGCGCTCTTTTAAAGTAGGTGAAGATTAGAAGCAAAAGTAAGGCGGAGAACCACAATAAAGACCATACTGGTACCTGCAACCCGAGAATCGCGGGCAACTTGGCAGAGCAAAGACCATCAGCTTTAAATAACCAAGGAAGATCCTTTACCAGTTGAAATTGGTTAATCCAAGTTTCCAATGGATCAATGCCGCAGGTAGATTCAGGATGGGACAAGAGCCAAACTTGGCGTCCCGCTACCGATAGTCCATATGCAGCTACCAATATTGATAAGCCGTGAAAAAATTTTCGCAAAGGGTTAATGGCCACAGCCAAGAGACAGCATACTGATATACCCAAGTACCCTACTCTTTGCAGAATGCATAAAGGACAAGGTAGGTAACTCACCCCCTGATAGCCTATTTGCTGCAAAATTATGGCAAATATTACCAATCCCAAAGAAAATAGGGCCATTAAAAGATAGCGCGTAGAAGTCATGCTCCCATCATAACTTGCCATCAATCATGTGAATAGATCATGCTTTATTACTAAAAATATGATCCATATCGCCACTCAATCCTATTTTTCATCGATTTCACAGGATTATGGTTGCAGAGAATGGGATAATTACTACTTTGCCCCTATTTAATAAGTACCTATGGCCGCATACAACACTGAAACCGTACTCACCGTTCACCACTGGAACGACACTCTATTTAGTTTCACCACCACTCGCAATAAAGGCTTACGCTTTCGAAGCGGCCATTTCTTAATGATTGGTCTTGAGGTGGATGGTAAACCCTTAGTGAGAGCCTATAGCGTTGCAAGCCCTAATTACGAAGAGCACTTAGAGTTCTTGAGCATCAAGGTTCAAGATGGCCCCCTCACCTCACGCCTTCAAAAGATTCAAGTGGGTGATCCCATCTTGGTCAGCGAGAAATCAGTTGGCACATTAGTTATTGATGACCTGAACCCAGGGAAACATCTTTACCTTTTTAGCACTGGTACAGGCTTGGCGCCATTCATGAGCATCATTCGTGATCCAGAAACCTATGATAAGTTTGAAAAGGTAGTCCTGATTCATGGCGTACGCTTAGTGAGTGAATTAGCCTATGCCGATTACATTAGAGATGAATTAAGTCAAGATGAGTTCCTGGGTGAGATCATTCGCGAAAAATTGATCTACTACCCAACAGTAACTCGTGAAGCCTTTAAACATACTGGGCGCTTAACGACAGCGATTGAATCAGGCCAACTCTTTAAAGATATTGGCCTTCCTCCCTTAGACCCTAAAGTAGATCGCGCCATGATTTGCGGTAGCCCTTCAATGCTTAAAGAGACTGCCGAGATGCTTGATACAAAAGGCTTCAAGGTATCCCCAAGCTTGGGCCAACTTGGTGACTACGTTTTTGAACGGGCTTTCGTAGAAAAGTAATCTTAAATTTCATATATCTAAAAGTAATTAAGATATCGCTATATATTTCTTGTAGATATACGGGTGACTTGGTAAATTGTGCTTAACAAGATATTTACTAGGAAATTTTTGATGTCACCAGTTCGAGAGCATTACAACCCTCTCATCAGCAAACTCTTACGTGAGCATGATCAGCTGCCTCACGACAATGTTGATGAACGAAAGAGCTTTCAACGCAGAATAATTTTTCTTATGAATACCATTAAACTTGATGAGTACGAAGCCTCTTTTTCATAAAAAAACAAGCTATAAGCATTGACTTAGTTTTTTCTTAGACCACCCTTCCAACTTATTATTTCTGGAGTGATCGCGGTTCTATTAGTTAAAATTCTTGGAATTGATATTTTGACGACGGCAATCTTTTCCATCTTAGTGCTGAAGTATTTCGGGCTGTATCGAAAAACTGGAATCACTCTTTAGCTTTCCATTGGAGTTACTGCTTTATTAATAACGAACTCTCATCACTTTTTAGAGTAAAAATTTTGACCGCGCGGGTACTGCTGGTATTAATAGAAAAGCTACCCCTAAAAAGGTAAATTAAAACGCTGCCGATGGATCTACCATCAGCTTACAGTAAACATATTTTGATTATGCGGAGAGGCCAGCTTTTTAAAGACATAAAGCACTACAAAGACCTTTTACAAAAAAATTCTAAAAATGATCAATCCTCTATCTGGAAATAAATTACTGGGGTTAGCTGATTCAATATCTCTACTTTTTCTATTGCCTTAACGGTACTAGGCGTAACTATAGGACTAGCAATAGTTAAGGTAGCTACCTCTTTCGCTGAAGGCGTTTTATTTTCAGTTGTATATCCCATAGCACTCTCCGGATTTCAATTCACAAAGGTGAATTAATCAATCAAGTTTTAAGAATAGGGTATTTTCTTATATCTGAAAAGAATATATATTTCATTTGCTTATATCTATTTATATATAAACAAAAGTAGCAAGTTAAACCCCGCATTACCAATCAAAATCCCCAAACAAACTCTCTTTATTGATATATCAGGGATGACACGATGCCTTAAAATAAATTCGGCAAGCTTTATTCCTAGGAAATAAGCAGGAATCACGATCGGTAAATAGCTTAACCACCTTACACCCCCGCCCATTAGACTTGCTGCCACGATCGCAAACAATGAAATACCAGATACAAATTGCGATAGCAAAGATCGGGCTCTATCAAAAGCTTGTTCAGTAGCGTTGAGATAGAGAGCTGCTGGAGGGCCTCCAATTCCACATGAGCCTAGCAAAAGACCAGATAAGCTGCCAGTTAAACTATCTAAAACTCTAGAAGGTACTAATCTGAAATGGGGCTTAAGCATTAAGTAGACAGCAAAGAACATAACTACCGCGCTGGTAGATATTTTTAATGCCGAAACAGGAATGAATCTCTCAATCCAAATTCCAATAGGTAAAAATACTGCCGAAAAAAATAACATTCTCCATAATCGCAGCCGGTCCTCCGAATGAACTTGCCATTGACGCAACAGCAACAGACCGCCAGATAACTCCGCAGACATCACGATCGGAATAAGAAACGGAATTGGAAAAACCCACATTAAAAGCGGGGACATAATGAGAGCCCCACCAAACCCACTAAGCCGTCGAATTATTCCTCCAAAAAAGGCTGCGAAAATTAGCAGGCAAATTGATGGCCAGTCATTAAAAATCAACTCACTTCACTCAAATCATGTTCGCCAGCGATGAGGTCACGTATTTTGCGGCGAACTTCTAAATAAGCTGGGGTGTCCTCCACCATTTTTCTCGGCTCAGGAATCCGAATTACTTCTTTAACACGACCGGGTCGACGCGTCATCACTACGATCACATCCGAAAGATTGATAGCCTCCTCAATACTGTGAGTAACCAATACAACTGTTTTACTTTCTTCATTCAGGATACGAATCATCTCAGCCTGCATCATTGCCCGATTTTGAGCGTCGAGTGCTGCAAAAGGCTCGTCCATCAGAAGAACAGTTGGGTTAACAACTAACGCTCTTGCAATGGAAACGCGTTGACGCATTCCGCCTGATAACTGATGGGGGTAATGAGAGACAAAGTGACTTAAACCTACCAAAGCAGCAAAGCGGGTAACCACTTGATTTATTTCAGCCGCACCTGTTCGTTTCACCTTTAAACCAAAAGCTATATTGTCATAAACGGTTAACCAAGGAAATAGGGCGTAGTCTTGAAAAACCATGGAGCGGTCCGCGCCTGGACCCTTAACTAATTTTCCAGCACACTCAATTCGCCCTGAAGTAGGCACCTCAAATCCAGCAATGAGGTTAAGTAGAGTGGTTTTACCGCAGCCACTATGGCCTAATATAGAACAAAATTCATTCTTATTAACCTCCAAAGAAATATCTTCGATGGCAAGAACTTCCTGCCCTTTTGCGTGCAAGGAGGGATAAATCTTTTTGACGTTTTCTACTTTAAGTGCAGGCATGTATTTATCAGTTTTCTACTGTTTTATTGATAAGAGCAATGTATTTACGCATTAAGAGCTCTAGACCAGGGCATTAATTTTTGTGCTGTATATCGAATCAGCCTATCTAGACATAAGCCGATCAGCCCAATTGCCAACATACCAACCAAAATATAATCCGTACGCAAAACAGTGCGGGCATCGTTAATCAAAAAACCTAGCCCTGAATTTGCCCCCACTAGCTCAGCTGCAACTAAGGCCATCCAACCTACGCCTAGACCAATCCTAATGCCCGTCACAATTTGAGGTAGGGCTGCACGTAAAACTACTCGAGTAATGACACCCCATGAGCCAGCCCCTAGACAACGGGCAGCACGGATCAAATTGGGTTCAACATTTTTAACTGCATCAATCGTATTTAATAGAATAGGGAAAAATATCCCTAGAAAAATAATAAATTGATTTTGAGTATTGCCAACACCAAACCAAAGAATACTTAATGGAATCCATGCAATTGGAGGAATTGGCCGAAGAATCTCAACAATGGGATCCACTTGCTCATTTACCCACTTGAAGCACCCCATTACTATTCCCAGTGGAATGGCAACGGATGCATAACAAAATGCAACAAATTCTCTGGATAAGCTATCAAATAAATGCTTCCAGATTTCTCCGGATTCCATTAACTCATAAGCACCTCGTGCCACACCAGACGGTGGTGGCAACAAGGTAGCTTCGGTTTTATCTAGAATAAAACGACTCGCATACTCCCAGCCAGCCAATAATATGACCAACAAAGCTAATCGACGAAATTGCTTTAAAAAATGAATGATTTGCATAGCTATCTATTTTTTATAAATCTTGCCATCAAAAGACCAGTCTAGAGTGAGATCACCTTTTTGGGGAAAAGGCTGAGGTGTAGTGCTATTAAGGGGATTCATATAGGTTGGATACGGTGTTTTATCCATTGGCGCTGACCAATTTGCAGGCAGGAATGGTGGGCGTGTAATGGTTGCCCAACCCAACTTATCAAAAGTCTTATCCATAAAACGGGTGTCTACAGCGCGAGCAAAGTCAATGCCGGTTAACTTATTCTGAATCCGTTTATTTTCATATAGCCATGAATAAATCGGCTCATTTGCACGCCCCCAAAAAACAGGGATTGGATAAATATAATTAGGTTTATAAAGCAAGTTATATGCCGTTATTTGCTGACGGAGAATCTCTTTGGAGTAATTTTTTAAATTTGGATCTTCTTGCATCACATCTACAGCCGCATCTGGATTTTTTCTAATCCATAGAGTTGCCTCTGCAATAGCATCAGTAAAAGCTTGAACTACATCGGGGGCATTATCAATTACTTCTTGACGAACATAAAAGGTACCAGCATAAATGTTGTAAGGGAAACTATCGCTGATAATTCTGGCGTTCTTACGTTCTTTTGTCATGATGTTTGGGGTTGGGTCCCAAGGTACTACTGCATCAATACCCTTGGGCATCGCCATCTGCTCGCTAGGAGGCATATTTTTTAAGATGATATCTTTTCCGATCTCAATCCCATTGGCTTTTGCTGCGGCTTGAATATAAAACTCAGCAGAGGATCCAGTCACGATACCAATCGTTGCAGGTGGATTAGACCCCTTAAAGTCTTTGAACGATTGAATTTTTGAATCTAATGGGACCAAAACAGCGTGCATCAAATTCGTATTGATTACTGCGATAGTTTTTACAGGTATGTTTTTATCAATCAAAGAGCTAAATGGAAAGTTTCCACCATTACCGAATTGAAAGCGGCCAGAGATGATCACTTCATTTATTGCTGGCCCTGAAGGAAATGCCTGCAATCTAGATTCAATGCCACGTTTAGCTAAGAGACCTTTTCTATCCATTACTAAGTTGATGGTATTTTGACCAGACCAGGGTGGCTGGAAGGCAATTTGCAAAGGCCACCAGCCTTTTTCTTTTAACCAAGCTACCGACTTTGCTGAAACTTTTTCATCGGCGCCTTCAGGCCAGCCATAGTCCGTAAACTTCATAGCGCTCTGGGCCATCGAGAGCATTGGGGCACCTGATAGCATGGCAAGTGCCAATACTGAAAAAATACGACGCGATGAACTAAAGTTTTTCATAAAGATCCTCTTAATATTTAAATTATTTTTAATGCCTTGCGATCAAGATCGCTAAAAAAACTAACTCGTAAAGCTTAACTCGATACCGCCCAATCTTGTTCTTATCTTTTTATATTCTTTTTTCATAACTAAATACTTTAATAACTCAGAAAAAGGTTGCAACGCTGCGCCCTGTTTTATAGCTTCTTGAGAGCCATCCTTTAAGCCCAGGGCTAAATTTTCAGGGTAGAAGGCATGTAAGCTCAACTGCTCCCTGCTGATTGATCGACCCCAATTTTTTCTCAGCTCAGGTAGCGCTGGCTTGATTAATTCTCCAGGACGATGAGAGTCGTCATAAACCACATTAGCCCTAGAAATAACTTCACTGCTAGGAATTCCTGCAATCTTGCCATAATGCCCCTTTAGGTAAAGCTTAACTTCATCAGGGATTGTTTTATATCGCTCGCCCTGCATCACATTCAGAACAGCCTGAGTCACGATGTATTGAGCAAAAGGGCTTACTAAAATAGGGTAGCCCAAATCCGCTCGCACCCTTGCTGTCTCCTCCAGAATCTCAGCCTCTTTATGAGCAATCCCCATCACGGCAAGCTGGGCACGTAAATTAGAAATCATTCCTCCAGGAATTTGATGTTCATATAATGCGGGATCGTAATGCGCCTTTTCCCCACGTGGAAAGTTATCTCGAGTACATAGCCAATCAAAATATTCATCAACACTTTGTAATGCTGACATATTCATCTTAGGAGCCCTCCCTAATCTACTCGCACTGCCTAATATGTCTATGATGGATGGCAAAGAAGCTCCATTAGCCAAACAATCAGTGGCCACATAACCATATGCAAAACCTGCTTTAATTGCCTCCTCGTAGACCAAGGGTGCCAAGCCCGATTGGCAGTGCGAATGTAGCTTAATTGGAATTCCCGCCGCAACTGCGACAATTGCAGGGAAAAGCTTAGCCGCCCTCTCTGGTGTCAATAAGCCAGTGGGATCTTTTACTGAAATAAAGTCTACTGACATCTTTACTAATTCTTTAGTTCTAGCAATAAAGTAGTTGTCGTCATGAACTGGGCTAAGGGCATAAGTTAGCATGGCGTTAACCAACATACCATTCTTTTTCCCAGCCTTAACTGAAGACTCTATATTGCGATTATCATTCAGGGCATCATAAACAGTCAGCACCTTCACACCAGACTCCGCCAGCAGCTCAACATTAAGAGTAACAACATCATCGGGGAATAATTCAAAGGTATAAATACTCTGCCCACGCGTCAAGGCATCAGTAGGAGTACTTAACTCGCTACTCAAAAATTTCATCCGCCTCCATGGATCCTCCCTAAGAAAGCGGACCATCACATCAAAAACTGCCCCTCCCAAGATATTGATGAACCCATATCCAGCCCAATCAATATCTTGAAGTGCAGGATACATTTGAGAAGTCGTCATCCGTGTTGACCAAAGGCACTGGTGAGCATCACGAAGCGTGACGTCAATCAGCTCAAACGGTTTTTTATTGGCCATCAAATTATCTCAATTACCATAAGAGGCTGCCCAACATCGATGGAAGATCCATCCTCCACTAAGATACGTGCAACTCGGCCAGAGTAATCCGCTGTGATGGTACTCAGTAACTTCATGACCTCTACAATACAAATATCCGTCGTAGCTTCAACGAGGTCCCCTACCTCAACAAAAGGTGCTGAGTTTGGGCTGGGCCTTCTATAAAAAGTTCCCATCATGGGGCTAATAATCAAGCGCTCCGATGAAGACAATTGAATAGCGGTAAGTTCAATCCCCCTAGTATTGGGTGGTGAAATCGCCATTACTGGTTGAGCGGCTGAATTTACTGCAGCTACTGATACATTAGGCGAACCAACTGAGATCTCAATCTCAAACTCTTCTGTCTTGTAAGTAAAAGTAGTAAACGTACCCGCATCCTTAATTAAGGCGACGATCTCTTTTACCTGTTTCATTGTGAACTCAGGTGATACCTTAACTGAGATAGCGGATTTTTTAACTGGCATTTTTTTTGGTGCCTGTTTTTTCTTGGACAAAAGAATGGCGTCATTTTTCGCTGATACTGACGACTCTCGTAATTTCAAATCGGATTTCTTTTTTATTGGCACTGTCTCATTTTTTTAATTAATATTCATTTAATGGAATTTAAAGTATCATCTGATGAAATGCTTTAAGGGTAAACACTTAAAAATGCAACCATTTTCAAAATCTTGCACTAAATGCTAGAAAAACTGCCTCGCATAACTCCTCCATCCCTTATATCGGACAAATTATCTAAATCAAGTATGGCCGAAAAGGTTTTACTGATTTTAGAAACGATTGCCCAATCCGAATTTCCACTCACATTAGAGGCTTTATCTACAAATACCCAACTAGCAAAGCCGACAGTTTTTAGACTTTTAAGTACTTTAGTTGCGCAAGGCTTTATTGAACGCGACCCAAATGGTAGGCGCTACCAGCCAAGCGCGAAACTTCGCATCATGGGAATTAGTATTCTTTCCGTCGACTCGATACGATCGCAACGTGTAGCCATCATGAAGCGCCTAGTAGAGGAGATTGGTGAAACTTGCAACTTTAATATCCTTGATGGGAACAAAGTAATGTACTTGGATCGCGTAGAAACTAGTGCTCCAATACGTTTACATATAGATCTTGGCATGAGGGTGCCATTGCATTGCACAGCTAGTGGAAAACTATTCCTCTCCAAGATGACTGAACTTCAAGTGAGGCGATCTCTTGGGGATTCGCCTTTTGAGCGCCATACAGACAAAACTATTACTAGCTATGAAAAGCTACTTCCAGAACTAGAGAAGATACGAGTAGATGGTTACGCATTAGATGAATCAGCCTATCTCGATGGGTTTATAGGAATTGCAGTGCCAGTAGTAAATTTAAAAAATAAAATTTTTGCGACAATAACTGCGCATGGACCAGCGCCTCGCATGCAAGAAAACTCTAAAGATTTTTATATTGCCCCTTTAAAGAGGGCTGCAAGTGATATTCAAAATACCTTATCCGAATCAAACATTTAACATTAAATACATAAAATATGAATAATCCTGTAATTATTACCGTTGCAATGACTGGCGCCATTCCTCGTAAAAAAGATTGCCCCGGACTCCCCGTAACTACTGCCGAGCAAATCGAAGAGACGCATAAAGCCTTTGAAGCAGGCGCTTCATTAGCACATATCCATGTACGCAATTTTGATGAAACACCAAGTTCAGACCCTGATCTATACGCCATTGTGCAACAAGGTATTCAGAAATATTGTCCCGGCATGATTACTCAATTTTCTACAGGCGGGCGTGGTCGTGATCAAGCTGCTCGCGGGGGAATGCTTTTTCATCGACCCGATATGGCATCTCTTGCCACAGGTTCAGTAAATTTTCCAAATGGAATTTATGAGAATCCACCAGAGTTTGTAGATAACCTTGCAAGCAAGATGCTCGAGTACGAGATCAAGGCTGAAATTGAAGTTTTTGATTTGGCAATGCTCTACAACGCAGCAAATCTCATTGAAAGAGGATTGCTAAAGGCGCCCGCACATGTGCAGTTTGTAATGGGAATACCCAATGCCATGCCTGCTCGACGATCGGTTCTAGAATTTTTAATTAAAGAATTAAAAGATTTAATGCCTGATGCGACATGGACTGCCGCAGGAATAGCTCGCCATCAATTAACGGTAAATGAGTGGACTTTAGAATTGGGTGGTCATGTTCGTACCGGACTTGAAGACAACACTAGGTTTGATAAAACTAGAGCGGCAAAAGATAATGCGGAGCTTGTTACGAGAGTGGCTGAAATGTCATTAAGATATAACCGTTCGGTTGCTACGCCTGCACAGGCTCGTGAAATTCTTGGCTTAAGACAATTCTAAGAGAGTATGAAAAATCAAACATTCGATTTCATCATAGTGGGCGGGGGATCATCCGGTTGCGTGCTAGCAAATAGACTCTCGGAAGACCCTCAAAATTCCGTTTGCCTCATTGAAGCAGGACCAAAAGATCGGTCGCCCTGGATTCATCTTCCTATTGGATACGCCAAAACAATGTGGGACCCTAAGCTCAATTGGAAATTTCAAACCGAACCGGATCCTGGCGTTAATAATCGTCGAATATATTGGCCTAGAGGCAAAACTCTAGGCGGATCAAGCTCAATTAATGGTTTAATTTTTATCCGTGGCCAAAAAGAGGACTATGACAAATGGCGAGACTTGGGAAATGTAGGCTGGGGATGGGACGATGTGCTGCCTTACTTTAAAAAATCAGAAGGTAATGATCGGCTGGGGGAGCCACTACACTCTCAGCTTGGTCCACTAAAAGCCTCCTCCATTCCTAAAAAACATCCTCTTGTTGAGGCATTTAAAAAAACAGCTAATACTCTCGGAGTTCCTAATACCGATGACTTTAACAACCTTACACAAGAAGGTGTTGGTTATTACCAACTCACAACACATAAAGGTTATCGGTGCAGTACTGCAGTGGCCTATTTAAACCCAGCTAAACAGCGTCAGAATTTAAAAGTCATGACAAATAGCCAAGTTTGCAAAGTTATTTTTGAGAACAAAAAAGCAGTTGGCGTAGAGGTGATTAATGATGGTAAGAAAAGTGACATTCGTGCAAATAAAGAGGTGATTTTGAGTGCGGGCGCAATTCAAAGCCCACAAATTCTTCAGCTATCCGGCATTGGTCCTGCGAAGCTTCTACAGGAATTTGATATTCCCTTAATTCATAACCTGCCAGGCGTCGGGGAAAATCTTCAAGACCACCTTCAACATCGATTAATCTATGAGCTAAATCAACCAATTTCTACTAACGACCAACTCTCATCGTGGTTTGGACAGTTAAAAATGGGTTTAGATTGGTTGATATTCAGGGGTGGCCCCTTATCAATTGGAATTAATCAAGGCGGGCTTTTCACTCGCGTAATGAAGAGTTCAATAACACCTGATATTCAGTTTCATTTGGCAACTCTATCAGCGGAGATGGCGGGGGGTAAGGTGCACCCATTTTCTGGATTTACGATGTCCGTATGCCAATTGCGCCCAGAATCGCGCGGTCATGTGCGTATTCAATCTTCAGATCCATTAGCTCCCCCCAAAATGTTTGCGAATTATTTGTCAACCCAATATGATCGCGATATAAGCATTGCTGCAGTAAAGTACGCTCGTAAACTTTCCCAATCAGAGCCCTTGCGATCACTCATTACGCGGGAGATTAAACCCAATTACCCGCAAACCGATGAAGAAATTTTAGAGTTTTGCCGAGAAAATGGGGCTACTATTTTTCATCCTACGGGTACGTGTCAAATGGGCGCAGATGACAACCCACTTTCAGTTTTGGATTCGGCCCTACGCGTTAGAGGGGTTGAAGGTTTGCGTGTCGTTGATTGCTCAGCCATGCCAACCCTACCCTCTGGCAATACTAACTGGCCCGCAGTTATGCTTGCTGAAAGAGCTTCCGATTTAATCTTGGGTAAGATTGGAGCACGATGATGTATTACCTTATTTTTTCTCTCATTGGAGTTATCACTGGACTTTTGATGGCTTTATTTGGTATTGGTGGAGGAGCATTTATTGTCCCTGCCCTGGATACTGCTTTTTTAGCCTCCCCGCTATCTACTCACCCACCATTTCAGTTGATTGTGATTGGTAGTTTATGCACCATTGTTATTGGATCCCTGCCAAGGGCTATAAAAGTTTTCACAAAAAATAAAGTTGAGCGCAATACAGCTAATACCCTAGTGTTAAGTGCTCTGCCATTTATTGTATTGGCCAGTATTATTGCCACCCAGCTGAGTGATACGTTACTACGTTTAGGATTTGCTCTAACCATCGCTTTAATTGGGCTTTGGACGCTATTTGGAAAATCACCCTCAGGAAAATACACTCAGAATTCTAAGCCAAATTTGATAAAACTGATTGTAGTTGGCGCCATCTCCGGAATCTCATCAGCCTTGTTTGGTTTAGGTGGAGCCACTCTTCTGATGCCTTTATTAACTATGTGGGTAGGACTACCTATAGCTCTTTGCGTAGATATCTCTATTCTTTTTGTCTCCGTAACATCTATCGTTAGCTTGACCGCTTTAAGCGCCGCATGGACTGGATTGCATGGGACGGAAGGTATTAACAGCAAAATGATTGTGTTGGTCCTAATTTTAGGAGTGAGTGCTGCCCTTACCCAAACTTTTGCAGCCAGTAGATTAATAAAGATGCGAGATGGCTTAAGGCAAAAATTATTAGGCTGCTATTTAATTAGTTTAGGAATTTGGGTAATTGCTCGATCACTAACGTAATTAAGCAATTTGAGGGATTTTATCCAAAAGCTTTAATCGCTGTACTTTTCCGGATGGTCCACGCGGTAAATCTTCCATAAAGAGAATTATTTTTGGCGTTCTATATTTTCCAAGTTCTTTTATACAGAAGTTGCGCATTACCTCCTCTGTGCAAGTGACATTAGGTTTCAAAACAATACAAACCATAATTTCCTGACCGTAGTTAACATCAGGAATTCCCACGGCAGCAGCATCTAATACTGCTGGGTGCCTTAATACTGCTTCATCAATTTCACGAGGTGCTATATTTTCTCCGCCTTTAATAATTAATTCCTTTAAGCGGCCTGTAATAAAATAAAAACCATCATCATCTCGCATTCCGAGATCACCAGTTTTTAACCAGCCTTCGGAATCAAATGCTTTTGCAGTCTCAGACTCTGCCTTGTAGTAGGCACTCAAAACATTACTTCCACGCAAACAGATCTCCCCAACGATATTATCTACAAGGGGTTTGCCATCTGGATCAACTACTTTAGTCTCTACGCCACAAGGCAATCCAGGACTGCCATAGCGCCTTCTTGCATCATGGGGGTTGCAAAAAACCATAGAAGCAGTCTCGGTCATCCCCATGCCTTCAATTACAGTAACCCCAAATAGTTCTTCAAATTCTCGATGGTGCTCAGGGGGTAAAGGTGCGGAGGCAGAACGACCAAATCGAATCGACTTTAAATCATCACGCGATGGTAATGTCCCACCACTTTTTGCCGCATTAATTAAATAGGCAATGATAGTAGGCACCATATTGATCCAGGTGCAGTGATATCGAATTGCCAAACTCCACCAACTCGACACAGAAAAGGAGTGTGGGGCCACTAGTGAACCACCAGAAACAAATGGGGTAATTGTAGAAATTACCTGACCATTAATATGGTAAATAGGTAAAGAGCTCAACACAATGTCCGCTGGTGTAAGTGAGTGCCAAGCCGCCATTGAGAGGGCTGCATGAAGTAAGTTGCCGTGCGTTAATAGGACGCCTTTTGGTGTCCCTGTGGTTCCTGAGGTGTACATTAGTAATGCTGGGTGACCTGACTCTAATTGGGGTAGCGGTCCCTGTGCACTTTGCATGAAAGGTCCCTCTAATGCATCGGGATCTAACTCTACCAATAAAAACTTTCGCTTTGTTTTTTCTAAGGCAGAGAATAGATCTAGTTTTTTATCAGGCGAATAAAATAATACCTCTATATCGCTGTGATCCAACACCCAAGCCAACTGATCCTTTGGCGCTAATAAATTAAATGGGGTGATTACACGCCCACAAAACATCGTAGCTAGAAAAACTGTACTAGTTTGACGGCCATTTTGCATAAAAAGACCAACATGACCCCTAGCGCTGATCCCCATTTCATTTAGCCATGTAGAAAAGTGGTGAGATTCTTTTGCGAGTTGTGCGTAGCTTAATGTTGCCTGGGTCTCAGGTGCAAATAAAAAAACTTTTTCACCTTGTAATTTTTCCCAATGCAAAAGTACTTCACCTAAACTTTGATAGGGGGTATTCATAAGCAAATTCCTTTGAATGCCATTGCTAGCTTCAGGCGCGCAAGAGACTAAGATGGCGGAAAACGTGAGAAGTAATTTTTCAATAAATCTTCTACCTTTGGAACATTCTCAGGAATAGGTCTCACTACTCTCGTAATATTAAGATAGTGACGATAATTCATATTATCTGAAAAATTATTTTTACCCCATGTACCACAACCCATAGATAGGGAGAAAGGTAGGCTATTTTCAAAGCTACCGCCAGTAGCAATGGCATGAGGTTGATTCACAATTATCCTAGCTACTGGAAGTTCTTGGGCAAGTATTGCTGCCCGACCCTCCATTATTTCACCAGCCTTCGCAGTATGTAACCCTACCGAATGCCCGGCGCCTTGATACGCATATACATTAGAAATTAAGTCTATGGCTGCTTGAAAGTTAGCGGCTTTCCAAACTGTTAAGACAGGACTCAACTTCTCGCCCGAAAAAGGGGCCGAAGGACCAAAGCCCTCTTCTTCGACCATAAAAAACTTGGCTGATTTTGCTCTTGGATTTTGTAATTTAGCGCGTTCGGCAATAACATCTGGATCTTGAGCAGTAAGCGTAGATGTGAGCTTTCCATCATGGAACATCACATCTTCAAGGCGTTTTTTATCTGCAGTATCGAGCATTAATCCACCAACCGCCTCCAGAGCTTCAATGGCCTTGCTGTAAATTGACGCACAAATAACAACGCCATTCTCGCTAGAGCAACTAGTCGCATTATCAAACGTTTTTGATTGCAATATTTTACTAGCCGCTCCTTCTAAATCGGCATACTCATCAACAATAACTACTACATTTCCCGCCCCCACACCAAAAGCTGGTGTGCCACAACTATATGCTGCACGAATATTTGATTGAGATCCTGTCGCCACCACAAGATCAACTAAACGCATCAACTCGTTAGTCGAATCTTTGGTGATTGGCGAGGGCAACATCTGCACTAAATCTCGGGGTGCATTCACTAAGTCCAGCTGTTGATGCACAAACTCTAGTAAACGTGCGCAAGTCGACTGACCTTTCGGGGAAGGGGCCACTACGATTGAATTGCGGCACTTTAGAGCATTTAAAATCTTATTGATGGGTGTTGCACCAGGATTGGTCGACGGGGTAATGGCTGCTACCACGCCAACAGGGCGTCCATATTCAGTCAAGCCCGTTTTTAAATTCTCAGAAATAATTCCAACAGTTTTTGCATTATTTAAATCCCGAACTAGTCCCAATGTTTTTCTGAAATTTTTCTGAAATTTATCATGGACATCGCCCAAACCAGTATCTCTAACAGCTAACTCCGCCAGCTCTTGGTTACGTTTTGGCTCCAAAATGGCCCAAGCGACTGCCTCAACTACTAAGTTCACTTGTGTTTGCGTATATTGCTCATAAATTTTTTGAGCCACACGACTTCTCTCAATAATACTTTCTACTGGTGTCATAGTATTCATCTAGTTAAATTTAGGCTGTTTTAAAATTAAGAGTCTTTAAGTTTATTTGTTGGATCAATAAAGAGGGCGGCAATTACACCTACCCCCAACAATGCTGCCGAAACAAAGAATGGAATCTGATAACTACCGGTAGTTTCGATTAAATAGCCAAATACAACTGGGGAAATCATTCCCGCAACTCCAAACCCGGTATTCATCATCCCGCCTGCAGTTCCCGCATAAGACCCGGCAATATCAATCGGAAGACTCCACAGAACAGCATTAGTTAATTCTAAGAAAAAGAAAGAAGCGGATAGTAGTGCGACTGCAACGAGTGGGTCTGTTGCTGAAACGACTGGCAATATAAAAATTAGAGACCCCCCCATGCCAATAACCAACATAAGTCTTCTAGCTAACTTTAAGTTCCCAGTTCTTTTAAGAATTTGATCGGACACTACGCCACCCAAGGTATCACCAATCACACCAGCCATCAAAGGCAGAGCTGTGAAAAGTGCTAATTGCTTCAAGTCAAAACCTCGCGCATCTTTTAAATAAGAAGGTAACCAAGTCAAGAATACCCATAATGACCAGCCGTAACAAAAATCTACGAAAGTTACTAGCCACATCTTTCTGATCATTTCAGCCCAAGGCGTTTTCTTGGTTACTGATGGGCTAAACCGCATTTTTCGTGTGTCAGTGGAAATCTCTTTGAGTTCTTTCTCGCTCACCCCTTTATGCAGGAGAGGGGTATCGCGGAAATACCAAACAAATAGAATAGTCCACGCTATGCTGATTACGCCCAAAATAATGAAGGACTCTCTCCAACCATAGAGCATGCTGATACCAAGAACTATGGGTGGAGTTACTGCCCCGCCCAACCTAGCAAAACTATGAGTGATGCCCTGAGCAAAACCTCGCTCTGTAGCTGGAAGCCAAAAGGTAAAGGCTCTCGTTGCGGTTGGGAACGCACCGCCTTCGCCAACACCTAGAATAAAACGGAAAATCAGAAGTGAGGTGACTCCCCACGCGAAACCGCATAGGATAGTGGCAATAGCCCAAATAATACTGAGGATAGTCAGAACAATTCTAGGGCCAAATCGATCAGCACACCATCCTCCAATAATTTGCATTGCGGCATATGGGTAGGCGAAGGCAGAAAATACAATACCGAGCTGAGTTGCAGTTAAGCCAAATTCTTCCTTGATGAACGGTCCGGCTACGGAAATATTGACTCGATCAATATAGGTAATGAAATACATTAAACAAATCACGCCGAGTATCAAATGGCGAGTTTTAAAAATACCTTTCATAACGTCTCCTATACGTTTGTACTTCTTTAGACCACATCTTACACAGTAGAACAACTTGTTTCATATTGGTGATAACACCAATAAAAAACCTATTATTTTGCACATTGTTCTATTAGAATGAACAAAATGATACATTTTATGAGACTCAATACTTATGGCCGCACTAGATATTACCGATAATGTTGATATTGGCAAAAAAGATACTTCAAGCGATAACTCATCAATGCTTAAAGGAGTTGTCATCCTTGAGGCGCTAGCCACTTTCCAGCAACCAGCCACGCTTGCCCAATTAATGCAAATTACCAGCATGCCTAAAGCTTCGCTTCATAGAACTTTAGCAATTTTTGAAGAGGCGGGGTTGGTAGTAAAAGAACCTGGCGGTCGCACCTATGCCCCAGGTGAGCGCCTATCTAGATTGGCGATAGGCACCCTGACGCATGATACGGTTTCAGCCATTCGACATAGCGTGTTACGTAAATTAGTTGCTGATCTTGGGGAAACGTGTAACTTAGCTATATTAAAACGTGGTGAGTTATTTTATTTAGATCGTGTTGAAGCTAATTGGGCTCTTCGATTACATCTTCCTCCAGGTACAGTGCTCCCCCCTCACTGCAGCGCGAGCGGAAAATTATTACTCGCCTTCAAGCCGGCTGAAGAACGCGCAAGGCTATTAGAAAATCTACCTCTTGAACAGTTCACGCACAGAACAATCACCGACCTACACTTACTGGAATCTGAACTAGAAAGAATTGTTAGCACTGGTTATGCAGTCGATAACGAGGAATACGTATTGGGTGTTTCTTGCGTAGCAGTTCCAGTAAGAGATGAATCTGGCGAAGTTGTAGCTGCAATTGCTGTTCATGCAGCAACAGCCAGGCTTCCATTAAGCCAAGCGATGGAGCATATTCCAAAACTAAAAGAAGCTGCAGGACGAATCTCCCACACCCTTTCTTAATAACATTCTTACAAGAATACCTTTTTAGGACAAGCGCAAACGTGACATACCCTCTATTAGAAAAACTCATAAATGAGTCCAAAAGTAACTTACCTCTGGGCGTTGTCTACCCCCTCAGCACCCCAGCGCTTGAAACAGTATTTGAGTTGGTCAAAAAAGAGTTATGCGTGCCAATCTTAATTGGCCCGAAAGATCGTATCTTAGATCTAGCTAATAAAGAAGGTTTTTCATTGGAGGGGCTGACTATTGTAGATACGCCCGATAACCCAATCTTAGCAACGGAAAAAGCAGTTGAAATGGTTAAGAATGGGAAGTTGTCCGTTCTGATGAAAGGCTCGCTACATACGGAAGACTTGATGGCGCCAATCGTACGCCGAGATGGTTTGAGGACTAATAAAAGAATCAGTCACCTCTTTTTATTTGAACTTACCCGTTACCATAAGCTGCTGGGAATGACTGATAGCGTCGTTAATATTGCTCCTAATGCGTTGCAAAAAATGGAAATTCTTTCGAATAGCCTAGAGGCACTTAATAGGCTTGACATTACCAAGCCTAAAGTTGCGATTATTGCCGCGACAGAGGTAGTAAACCCCGCAATGCAATCCACGGTAGACGCAAGAGAAATAGTTAACGCTCATCATGCCAGCCCCCTGTACCCCAATTCTATTATTGAGGGGCCTTTTGGATTCGATAATGCTATCTCCTCCGAATCTGCCAAGATCAAAGGGATTCACTCAAAAGTCTCAGGCGATCCAGACTTGCTTTTAATGCCAGACTTACAAGCAGGAAATATTCTTTACAAATCTTTCGTATACATGGCTGGCGGCGAATGTGCGGGTACCGTCTTAGGCGCCCAAGTACCAATTATCCTCACCTCCCGATCAGACTCCATATTCTCAAGGGTAGCCTCAACTGCAATGGCTATTCGCCTCGCTAAATAACCTCTTTAATTGAGTAACGATATGTTCAAAATTTTTTCCAGTGATCCAGTACATGACCCCGTTAATAAACAGGCTCCAGCAACTGAAGTTAAAAAAACTACCTGTTACATGTGCGCTTGCCGATGCGGCATCAGGGCACACTTACGCGATGGCGAACTTGTTTATATTGATGGAAATCCAGATCACCCCCTAAACAAAGGTGTAATCTGCGCTAAAGGTTCAGCGGGAATAATGAAGCAAAACTCTCCCGCGCGAATTACACAACCCCTCTTGAGAAAATCAGGAAGCGACAGAGGCGATGGTCAATTTGAACCTATTAGCTGGGATAAAGCCTTTGAAATTTTGACTGAACGCCTTTCGAAGATTCGTGAAACCGATCCCAAAAAATTCGCGCTTTTTACAGGCCGAGATCAAATGCAAGCCCTTACTGGATTATTTGCAAGGCAGTTTGGCACCCCAAACTATGCTGCTCATGGTGGCTTTTGCTCGGTAAATATGGCCGCAGGAATGATTTACACAATTGGCGGGAGCTTCTGGGAGTTTGGTGGTCCAGATTTAGACCAAGCTAAATTATTTGTCATGATAGGTACAGCCGAAGACCATCATAGCAACCCAATGAAGATTGCTTTATCAAAATTCAAAAGATCTGGGGGTCGCTTCATTTCAATTAATCCAGTGAGAACTGGCTATTCGGCAATTGCAGATGAGTGGATCCCTATCAAGCCCGGTACTGATGGCGCACTCTTCATGGCGTTAATGCATGAACTGATTCGGCTTGAAAAATATGATGCCCCTTTCTTAAAGCAATACAGCAATTCAAGTCAATTGGTATGCCTAGACTCTGGTTCAGAAGAGGGTTTATTTTTATATGATCTTGAGTCAGACCCCATTAATTTAGATTTGCCACATAACAAATATATATGGGATGAAATAACTCAAAGTGCCAAACCATGCTATGCACCTGGAACCTCACCAGCATTGCTGGGTGAATACATCATGGGGCCAGGCCCACATCAAGGCAAGAAAGTAGCGCCATCATTCGAATTACTAAAACGTCAAGTCAAAGAAACTACCCCAGAATGGGCCTCTTCCATTACAAGCATTCCAACAGAAAGAATACGTAAACTTGCTTTAGAGATGGCTGATACTGCATTTGGTCAAGAATTTACATTACCGATCGAGTGGACAGATTCTTGGGGTAAAAAACACGACTCTGTTATTGGTCGACCAGTTGCCTTCCATGCAATGCGTGGACTCTCTGCTCACTCTAATGGCTTTCAAACCACACGAGGGCTAGCGGTTTTGATGTCACTACTAGGAACGATTGATAGGCCGGGTGGCTTTAGACATAAAGCCCCTTATCCAAGGCAAGTGCCGCCCAATGCAAAACCTCCTTCATCGGAAAATGATATTAAGCCAAATACTCCATTGGCTAAACCTCCACTTGGGTGGCCAACTCAGCCAGAAGATCTTGCTTTAGACTCCAATGGAAACCCGTTGAGAATTGATAAGGCTTTTTCCTGGGAACATCCTTTGGCGGCGCATGGATTGATGCATAACGTCATTACTAATGCGGTTAAAGGCGACCCTTACTCTATCGATACGTTAATGATATTCATGGCTAATATGTCATGGAATTCGACGATGAATACCATGGAGGTTCGTGAGCACCTCAATTCAAAGAATGATGATGGCACATTTAAGATTCCATTTTTAGTCGTATGCGATGCCTTTCAATCAGAGATGGTCGATTTTGCTGACCTTGTGCTGCCTGACACCACTTATTTAGAACGCCATGATGTAATGAGCATATTGGATCGCCCAATTTCTGAGTTTGATGGCCCCGTAGACTCTGTACGTATTCCAGTGCTACCACCACTCGGTGAATGCAAGCCATTCCAAGAAGTCTTAATAGAACTAGCCTCTCGCATGAAATTTCCTGCTTTCACCACCCCAGAAGGAGAAAGAAAATTTAAGGACTACCCAGACTTTATTACTCGCTTTCAAACTACACCCGACTCAGGAATTGGGTTTTTGAGTGGCTGGCGTGGAAAAGATGGTGATAAACCCCTCAAAGGTGAGCCCAATCCCAACCAATGGCAAAAGTACGCGGAAAATAATTGTGTTCACCAATTTCACATGCCTGCCGAGCATCAGTACATGAGAAATTGGAATCAAGGATATTTAGACTTTTCAAAAGCTAATGCCTTAAGACAAAAGAATGACCCCATTATGATTGCAATTTACTCCGATATTTTACAAAAATTTCGATTGGCCTCTACTGGTAAGAGACCGGGAGCTCAACCACCAGATCATTTAAAGGGGCGGATATACAAATACTTTGATCCACTTCCTTTTTGGTATCCACCCCTCGAAGATGAAGTAACTGATTTAAGTAAGTTCACACTTAATGCAATTACACAGAGACCGATGGCTATGTATCACTCCTGGGATTCACAAAATGCCTGGTTAAGACAAATTCATAGCCATAATTATCTTTATGTAAATACAGCAACTGCTTTAAAAAGTGGGATCGAAGATGGGGCCTGGATGTGGATTGAGTCTCAATGGGGGAAAGTCAAATGCATGGCAAGGCACTCTGAGGCCGTCGATCCTGGAACGGTTTGGACGTGGAATGCGATTGGTAAGGCTGAGTCAGCCTGGAGCCTCTCTGATAATGCGGACGAATCCAAAAAAGGATTTTTATTGAATCATTTGATTTCAGAAGAACTTCCTATGGGCGGCTTTACCATTAGTAATTCCGACCCCATTACTGGGCAAGCTGGTTGGTACGATGTACGCGTCAGACTAGCGGCAGCAGATAAAGATGAGGCTGAAGAAATCTGGCCACAAGTTAAGGCCCATAGTGTGCCTGGAATGATTCTGAAGAGAACAAAGGAAAAAAAGTGAGTCAAACAAAACAGCTTGCTTTAGTAATCGATCTCAATGTGTGCGTTGGATGTCACGCATGCGTAACATCATGTAAGGAATGGAATAGCTCCGGATCTGCGGGCCCCCTCACTGATTTAAATCCCTATGGCGCAAACCCAACTGGCACTTTTTTCAATCGTGTTCAAACCTTTGAAGCCGGAATTTTTCCTAACACCCAGACTGTTCATCTTCCAAAATCCTGTTTACATTGCGAAGAGCCGCCTTGCGTACCAGTTTGCCCAACAGGTGCAAGTTACAAACGAAAAGAAGATGGCATTGTGCTTGTTGATTACGATAAATGCATTGGTTGTAGCTATTGTTCCTGGGCTTGCCCATACGGCGCTAGAGAGTTAGACCAAGAACGCCAAGTCATGACGAAATGCACCCTCTGTGTCGACAGAATTTATAGCGAAACATTGCCAGAGTCAGAACGCAAACCCGCATGTGTTTTAGCATGCCCTACTAGCGCACGTATTTTTGGTGATGTTCATGACCCAGAGTCTGAAGCAAGCATAGCAATACGGGAGCGGTCTGGGTATGAGCTGATGCCGGAGTGGGAAACTCATCCAGCCAATCACTATTTACCACGCTCAATTATGGAAACGATTGAAGCAGCAAGGAATGACAGCTAATGCGACCACAATTTTCAATCATTATTTTTACAACATTGACTGGCATGGCTCAGGGATTACTTTTTGCCATAGCCTTTTTAGATTTTCCTGCCCAGATATTTTCATCAGCATTTTTATCAAAAATGGCTTTCCCTGTAGCGCTAGCACTACTCACTTTAGGTCTACTTGCCTCCTTCTTCCATCTTGGGCGCCCTGAGAGGGCATGGCGCGCCGCTATGATGTGGCGGACCTCATGGCTTTCACGGGAAGTAATTGCTCTTCCAGTCCTTATGGCGGTAACTTTCATAGCTTATTTATATTCCTGCACCAGTCAAATTCAAACATGGTTATGGTTTTCGCTACTGATTACCGCAATAGTTCTTTGGGTTTGCACAGCAAAGATTTACCAATGCATTCGCTTTATCCAAGAGTGGTCACACCCCACAACAGTCATAAATTTCACACTCCTTGGACTAACGTCAGGCTGGTTACTTTTATGCACCCTTATTTCACTCTGGCAAAGTAACGATAACCCACCTACCTCCGGCATTATGTCGGGAATAGCTGTTGTCCTTCTCTTTATGGCCCTTAATCTAAAGATTTGGATCTGGCGCCGCAATCGTGAACTACGACCAAAATCTAATTTAGCCTCCGCAACCGGGATTAAGGACTCAAATCTTCGCCAAATTTCCATGGGGCTCATGGGTGGTAGCTTTAATACACGTGAATTTTTTCATCATCAAACAGATAGATTTATACGAAATCTTCGGAGAATAATTCTCTTGTGTACGTACATAGCACCCATGATCTTGATGAGCTATGCAGTAAGCACTCCAAGCACCCTACTGCTCTCATTGGCCCTATTAATACATTACTTTGGCCTGCTTTGTGAAAGATGGATGTTTTTTGCTGAGGCAAATCACCCGCAGAATCTTTACTACCAAAGAGTGTCATAAGTACTCTTGATAGCAATGGATCAATTTGCCGAGCAACTTATTCACGGAAGAGTGCATATATCCCCCAAAAGATTGGGGGAACCAGGCCCAAACCCATCACAAAAAGAACATATTCTTTTAGCCGCCAATGCGGCCCCAGATCATGGAAGGATGGTTCCATGGCGATTTATTGAAATTCAAGAATGTAGCCGATTTAGCTTAGGTGAAGTGTTTTATCAAAGTTTGCTAGACCGAGATCAAAATGCAACATTCATACAGCTTGAAGAGGCGCGCGAGAAAGCATCACGAGGTCCCTTACTTTTGTTGGCAATTGCCAACTATCAAGACACATGCAGCGATATTAGCAAGCAGGAAAAGCTCATTTCACTAGGTTGTGCCATTCAAAATATTTTACTCATCTCATACGCAATGGGATTTGGGTCCGGTCTTTCCAGCGGAAGAGCAATACAAAGCGCCGGACTTCGGAGTTTATTTCAGCTTCATATTAATGAGGAGCCCATTTGTTTTATTACGATTGGCACGGTACTAAAGAATAAGCTTGATCGAGTTAGACCAAGCTTATCGGAATACCACTCTGTCTTTTAACAATCGAAAAACTAAAATGATATCCACGGTAAGATTTATATAATTAA